>JAANMV010000862.1_pt1 | contig 35963 bp, 27 predicted proteins | sample 7279661 | NCBI WGS metagenome assembly JAANMV01 (sample SAMN14094540, study PRJNA606508) | bioreactor metagenome | isolation source: A lab-scale SPAN reactor treating ammonium-rich wastewater day 121 | place: Ireland: Galway | collected 2017-05-16
CGGCCGTAGTTGCGGGTCACGGTCGTGCGCACGTCGGCCGGCAGCAGCCGGGCCCGCAGGGTCTCGGCCTTGGCCAGGGCGTCGTCGGCGAGCGTCGTCGCGTTGGCGCCGGAGCGCTTGGCCAGCGAGACCGTGACGGCCGGCACTTCGGTCCCCGCGGGCACTTCCGCGCTGCCCTCGTGGCGGCCGACGACGTGGAACACCGCGTCGGTCGCCTCGTCGGGGCCGTCGGTCACCTTCGCCACGTCCTTCACGTAGACCGGGCCGCCGGGACCCGCCGCGACGACGACCGCCGCGACGTCCTCCGCGGAGGCGTAGACCGCCCGCGCCTCGACCCGCGTCTCCGCCCCCGCCCGCACCGTGGTGCCCGCCGTCGCTCGCGCGGACGCCGAGCGCAGCGCGCCGGACAGCCGCTCCCAGCTCACGCCGTGAGCGGCGAGCCGCGCCGGGTCGGGTTCGACGCGCACCACCCGCGGCGCGCCGCCGATCACCTTCGCCTTCGCGACCTCGGGAAGCTCCGACAGCTCCTGCGCGAGCTCCGCGGCGATCGGCCGCAGCTCGCCGCTGCCGCGCTGCGGGCTCCACAGGGTGAGCGCCAGGAACGGCACGTCGTCGATCGAGTGCAGCTCGACCGCGGGCGGATACGCGCCCGGCGGCAGGAACGCGCCCAGCACCGACAGCCGCTCGAAGACCTTGACCAGGCTCGGCTCGTTGTGCTCGCCGACGTGGAAGCGCACGGTGACCAGCGCGTAGCCGGCACCCGCGGTCGAGTACACGTGCTCGACGCCCGGCAGGCCCCACATCGCCCGCTCGATCGGCGCCATCACCCGGTTGGCGACCTCCTCCGGCTCCGCCCCCGGCCACGCCACCGTGACGTCGACCATCGGCACCCGGATCTGCGGCTCCTCCTCGCGCGGCGTGGAGAACAGTGCGAGCAGTCCGACGATCAGCGCCGAGGCCGCGAGCAGCGGCGTCAGGCGGCTGTCGGCGAAGGCGCGGGCGACGCGGCCCGCGAGGCCGAGGTTGCTCACTGTCCGCCGCCCGCGACGACGATGCGGTCGCCGTCGGCGAGGCCCTCCGGTTGGACGATCACGCGCTCGCCGGCCGCGAGGCCCGCGCGCACTTCGACCCGTTCGTCGCTGCGCGCGCCGACGGCGACCCAGCGCAGGCGCGCGACGTCGCCTTCGGCGACGAAGGCGCCGACCAGGCCGCCGCGCTCGAACAGCGCGTTCGCCGGAATCGTGAGCCGCGCCGGCCCGCTGCCGGCGCCAGCCACCGGCAGCTCGAGGCGCGCGAAGGCGCCGGAGCGCACGCCGCTGCCCGGCTCCAGGTCGGCCTTGACCTCGACGCGGTGGGTCACCGGGTCCGCGGCCGGCGCGACCGTGGCGACGCGCACGCCGACCGCGTCGGCGCGGCCGTCCACCCGCAAGTTCAGCCGCTGCCCGACCGCGAGGCCCGCGGCGGCCCGCGCGGGCACGCTGGCCACCACCTCGAGCGCGCCCTGGCCCTCGACCACGATCACCGTCTGGCCGGGGCCGACCACGTCGCCGAGCCGGGCCGGGCGCTGGGCGACGACGCCGGCGAACGGCGCCCGCAGCACGGCGTAGGACAGCGCGTCGCGGGCCGCGGACACGGCGGCCGCGGCGGCGGCGGCGCGCGTCTCCGACATTTCCTTCTCGCGCGGCGTGGCGGCGCCGGTGGCGGCCAGCGCCTCGAAGCGCTGGCGGTCGGCCTCGGCGGCGCGCGCGCCGGCCTCGGCCGCCTGCACGGCGGCGCGCAGGGCCTCGTCGCCGAGCCGGGCCACGACCGCGCCCGCCTCCACGCGCTGCCCCTCGCGCAGCGGCAGCTCGACGACGGACGCCTGAATGCGGGCGGACAGCGCGGCCCGCTGCCGCGCCTGGACCGTACCGGGGACGTCGAGCGCCACGGCATCCGCGGTTCCGACGACGGCCACGCTCACGTTGCGCGCGGGCCGCGCGGCGGCCGCAGCGCCCGGCGCCGGCGCGGGAGCGCCCCCGCAGGCAGCCGCGGTCACGGCCGCGGTGATGAGTGCGATCTCTCGGGTCTTCATCTCTCTACAGCTCCCCCGCGGCGTGACGCAGCGCCGCCCGCGCCACGGCGGCGTCGGCCGCCGCGGCGATCTCGCCCAGCTCGGCGGAAATGGCCGCCGCTTCGGTTTCCAGTTCGTCGGTCAGGGTGGCGAGGCCCGCGCCGCGCCGCTCGCGGACGACGCGCAACGCCTCGCGCATCTCTTCGGCGCCGCCGCGGGCGGCCAGCCAGCGGCGGTGCGCGGCTTCGGCCTGGGCATGCGCCTGGCGCACCTCCAGCTCGACCTGGGCGCGCGCGTCGCGCTCCATCGCCCGCGCCGCCTGCTCGTCCGCACGCGCGGCGGCGATCCGCTTGTCGCGCCCCGCGTCCCACGTCCAGCGCAGCCCGGCCCCGGCCATGAACGACTGGCCGCTGCCGCCGTCGCGCCGGTCGTCGCGCAGGGCGACGGCGACGCCCAGTTCCGGCCGCGCCGCGAACGACTCCGCGCGCGCCGCGCCGGCGGCGGCCTCGCCGCGTTCGCGGGCGGCGACCACCTCGGGCCGCTCCGCCGCGCGCGCGACCAGCGCCTCGGCCGGCTCGGCGACCGGCTCGGGAGCGGGCACCTCGTCGACGGCCTGCAGCACCGCGCCGGGCGTGCCGATCGCGCGGGCCAGCAACGCCGCCGCGACCCGCGCATCGCCCTCGCGGGCGGCGAGGTCGGCCTCGCGCTCGCGGCGGCGCGCCTTCGCCCGCAGCAGGTCGGAGCGCAGCGCGTCGCCCTGGGCCTCGCGCTTCTCCACGTCGGACTCGCGCGCGCGGGCGGCAGCCAGCGCCCGCTGCGCCACGTCGACGGCACGGCGCGCCAGCGCCGCGCGCCAGTAGGCCGCGGTCACCTGCAGCCGCACGCCGCGCAGCGCGGCGTCGCTGCCCGCGCGGGCGGCACGCGCCGCGGCGCGGCCCGCCTCGGCAGCGGTGCCGATCCGGCCCCACAGGTCGACCGGCGCCTCCACCGCGACCGTGGTGCCGAGGTGCCAGGCGACGTCGGGGGCGTTCAGGCGCGCGGGATCGAAGTCCTCCTGGGCCACGATCCCCGCGTCCAGCCGCTGCGCGAAGAGCATCGACGGCCAGTCGCTCCAGGCGAGGCGCGACTCGGCGACGAGCCGCGGCCAGCGCTGTCGGGCACCGGCCTCGGCCCGGGCCTCGGCAGCGTCCGCGCCAGCGCGGGCCGCAGCCAGGGCGGGCGCCTCGGCGCCTGCGCGCTGGAGCGCCACCTGCAGCGTGATCGGCTCGGGTTCGGCAGCCCCGACGGGGATCGCCATCAGCACGAAGAGCCCCAGGACGATTCTGCGCTCAGCCACGGGCCACCTCCGTCACGCGTGCGGGACGCCGCGCAGGCCGCCGGCGCGGCGCCGCCTCGCCGCGGGCCTCGCGGGCCAGGCCGTCGCACACGGCCGAGCAGATGCGGGCGATGTACGGGTCGGCGATGCGGTAGTACACCCGCTGTCCCTCGCGACGTCCCGCGACCAGCCCGGCATGGGCCAGCGAGGCCAGTTGCTGCGAGACGTTGGGCTGGCGCTTGGCGCACAGCAGGGCGAGTTCGCCCACCGTGCGCTCCCGCTCCATGAGCGCCGACAACAGGCGCAACCGCACGGGGTCGGACAGCGCCTTGAAGCGCTCGGCCACCTGCGGGATCAGCTCCGGGTCCAGCATGCCTCCTCCTTCGACAAGTGCGAATATACGCATGTACGCATAGATCTGTCAAGCCCCTACACTCCGCCGGTGGACGAAGGCTTCGACTATCCGGCCCTGGTGCGCGAGGCACTGCGTGGCGTGGTGGCCCGGCTGCTGGCCCAGGTGGAGCGCGAGGGCCTGCCCGGCGCCCATCACTTCTACCTGAGCTTCGACACCCGGGCGCCCGGCGTGGTGCTGCCGCCGGTCCTGCGCCGCCGCTACCCGGAGGAGATGACGATCGTGCTCCAGCACCAGTTCTGGGGCCTGCGCATCGACGCCGAGGCGTTCGAGGTCACGCTGCGCTTCGCGGGCCACCCGGAGAAGCTGCGGGTCCCCCTTCAGGCCCTGACGGCCTTCGCCGACCCGTCGGCGGCGTTCGGCTTCCGGCTGGACGAGGGCGGCGAGGTGGAGCCTGCGGAGACGCCTGAGGTCCCGGAGACGGCGGCGGTCGAAGCTCCGGCGGGAGCGACCGAACCCGCCGCCGGCGAGGCCAAGGTCGTGGACCTGGGAGCGTTCCGCCGCGAGCGGCGGGACTGAGGCCTACGGCTTCAGCCGCATCTCCTCGAAGCGCACCTCGCCGTCGACTCGCGCCTGCCACTCGAGGCGATCGCTCAGCAGGTACATCTCGTCCTGCGAGTACAGCGGCAGGAACACCGCCTCCTCCGACGCGAGCCGCAGCGCGCGCTGCAGCAGTGCCAGCCGGCGGCGGGGATCGAAGACCCCGAGGTTGGTCTCGGCGATGCGGTCGATCTCGGGGTGCGCGAAGCCGTAGTAGTTGCCGGTGCCCAGGCCCCGCGCTTCGTCACGGCTGTGCAGCAGGTAGGACAGCAGTTCCGCGGCGTCCGCCGACGTGCAGCCCCAGCCCTCGATGTAGGTGTCGAAGCGGCCCGCCGCCACCTCTTCCGCCAGTCGGCGCTCCGGCACCTCGCGCCGCGTCAGCTTGACGCCCGCCTGCGCCCACTGCCGGGCCAGTTCGTCCTCGATGCGGGCGCTGCCGCCCTCGACCGTGAGGATCGACAGCTCGACGCCCGCGTGTCCCGCCGCCTCCACCATCTGCCGCGCCGTCGCCGGGTCGACCGGCGTCGCCGGCAACGTGGGGTCGAAGCCGAAGACCTCCGGCACCACGAGTTGCGTCGCCCCGCGCCCGTGACCGCGCAGCGCGTGCTCGACGATCGCCGCCTGGTCGGTGGCGCGGACCAGCGCACGCCGCAGGCGCACGTCGGCGAGCGGGTTGCGCGCGCCGCTGGGCAGCGTCGCCCGCGTGTTGAAGCCCAGGTAGAAGACGTAGAGCCCGGGCGAGGCCAGCAGCCGCTGCCCGGCCAGGTTGCGCTTCTCGAGCGTGTCGAGCACGCTCTGCCGCAGCAGCAGCGTGAGGTCGGGCTTGCCCGCCTCGATCCGCTCCAGCATGCCTTCCTGGGGGAGGAGTTCGACCTCGACGCGGGCGATCGCGGCGGGGTCGCGGGCGAACTCGCTGGCCTCGAGGTCGATCGCCCGACCCCGCTCCCAGCGCGCCACCCGGTAGCGGCCGCTGCCCAGCGGCCGCTCGTCGACCCGACCGCCCGTCTCGCGCAGGCTGCGCTCGCTGACGATCGGCACGAAGGCCATGTCGTTGAGGATCGCGACCGGGGCGTCGGTGCGGATGTCGACGGTGTGGTCGTCGATCGCTTCCACGGCACGGATGTGGCGGACGAACGCCGCCACCGGCGTTCCGGGAAGCGAGAGCAGCCGCTCGACGCTGAACTTGACGTCGGAGGCGCGCAGCGGCGTGCCGTCGTGGAACCGCGCGCGGCGGTCGAGGAAGAAGCGCCAGGTCCGCTCGTCCGGGTTGATCCAGCGCTCGGCCAGCCCCCCCACCAGCCGCAGAGATCGATCGAAGCGGACCAGCGGCTCGAACACGTTGCCGACGATGATGGATGTGATGCTGTCGACCGAGACGTGCGGGTCGAGGGTGGCGACGTCGGAGCCGAGCAGCACGCGCAGCGTGCCCTCCGGCTGCTTCGGCTTCTCGTCCCGCGTGCAGGCCGCCACCAGCAGGCAGGCGAGCGCGGCCCCCACCGCGATCCCTCGCAAGCTCACGATGGGCGGAGAGTACGTGGCGGCGGGGGCGGGGTCAACGGCCGGCGCGCGGCGCCCGGCCGACCCGCCTGAGCGCGCGAAGCAGTTCGCCGACACTGGCCGCCGCCGCGCCCGCGCCGCGCGGCTGGTGCGGTGGCGCGCCGTCGAAGCGCTCGGCGACCTGGCCCAGCACGCCTTCGCCGAGGTGAGGCGCGAAGCCGTCGAGCCAGGCGTGCACGGCGGCCTTGCCGGACTCGCCCAGCAGCCGCACGCGGGCGGCGGCCCAGAGCCCCGCCCGCCACGGCTCCGCCGGCCCGCCCGCCTCGGACCGCAGCCCGCGCGGCGTCAGCAGCGCGGCCTCCACCGCGGCGAGCGCGCGCAGCGCGGCCTCGCGCGGCAGCAGCACGTGGGGCAGGCCGAGGGCGTGGAGCTGCTCCGCGCGCAGCGTGAAGTCGGGCGCGCCTTCCGCGGAGACCGCGTCCGCGAGATGGCCGCGGAGGTCGCACCAGAAGACGCGCTGCACGCTCTCCCGGCAGCGCACGGCGGCGTGGGCGAGACCGCCCGCGCGCCCGCCGTCGCCGCGCGCCCGGGAGAGCTCCGCGGCGATCAGCAGCGCGTTGTGCCACAGCGCCTGCAGCTCGACCGGGCAACCGGGCCGCGCGTCTCCCGCGTCGGTCGCGACCTCGACCAGGCCGTCGCTGCGCACCCGCAGCCCCGCCACCGCGCCGCCCAGCCAGGCGTCGACGACGGCGTCCACCGCCGCCTCCAGCCCGCGATCGCGAGCCGCCGGCACGTCGGCCTCGCGCAGGCGGTGGACCGCGATCACGAACCACAGCGCCGCCTGCGCGTCGCCCGCCACGGCGGCTCCGCCCTCGTCTCCACTCGCCAGTCGCCCCGACCGCAACCGGTTCGCAAGCGAGTGCAGGACCTCACGCGCCTGGTCCACGCGGCCAGTGGCGAGGCACAGGCCCGACACCGCGATCGCCGCGTCTCGCGCGCGCTCCGCGGGACCCGGATACCCGGCCGCGAGCGCCGGGCCGTGCTCCCCGTCGCGCACGAAGAAGGCGTCCGCCGCCCTCCGCAGCTCGCCCTCCAGCCCGCCGACACCCGCGGACAGAGCGCGCTGGCGCGCCTTCTCCGCCAGCAGCAGCGCGCGCGGGTCGGCGGCCGGGTCCGCCCCGGCCGCGGCCAGGAGCGCCACCGCCTGCCCGGGCCGCAGCGCGACGCGGAACTCGCCCGGGCTCCACAGGTCCTCGTGGCCCTCGAGACCCTGCTCGCGGTCGAGCGCGTACTCGCAGTGCCGGTACCACCAGCCTTCGCCCCCCCAGCGCGCGCCCGGCAGCCGCATCACGAGCGCGGGCCAGCCCGTGAGCGGGACGCTCGCGACGGCGTCGCCGTCGCGGGCGACGTCGCGCCGCAGGTCGTCGCGCTCGCGCTGCAGCTCGTCGACGCCGCGGTACGCGAGCAGCGGCCGGACAACCAGCTGCGCCGGCTCGCCGTCCCACTCGTACTGCACGACGACCGCGTCGGTGTCGTGGAGGCGCGCGACCGTGCGGACCAGCCGGCCGCGCGCGGTCTCGTGGACCAGGCACGGCAGCGGGTCGAGCGTGAACGCCTCCGCCCGCTCGAAGCCGCGCGGGTGGATCGCCCCGTCGTAACGCGCGGTCGCGAGCTCGATCATCTCGCCGTCGGAGAGCTCCAGCCGCTCCTCGAGCCGCGCGAGCAGGTTGACGCGGCCGGCGGGCGTCGCGACCACCAGCAGCCCGTGCTGGCGGCGCGCGTTGAGGCCGAGCACGCCGCTCGCAGCCCAGCCGCCGCGACCGTCGGCCTGCCACCACTCCAGCCGCTCGGCGCGTTCGACGTCCCGCAGCAGCTCGCGGCCGAGCGCCCTCATTCCGAGTCCGATGATATCCGGCCGTCGAGCGCGGCCGCGCCCCGCTCCTCTGCGAGGGCCCGCGCGAAGGCGCCCCCCGCGGAGACCAGCGCTTCCCAGCGCCCGCGCTCGACCACCCGGCCGCGGTCGAGCACGACGATCTCGTCTGCCGCCTCGAGCCCCGCCAGCCGGTGGCTGACGATCAGCGTGGCGCAGCTCTCGCGTTCGGCGAACAGCCGCGCGATCACTCGCCGCGCGGTCTCCGTGTCGAGGTGCGCAGTCGGCTCGTCGAGCAGGCGCACGGGCGCGTCGCGCAGCAGCGCCCGCGCCAGCACCAGCCGCTGCCGCTCGCCGCCGGAGAGCGCGACGCCGTGCTCGCCCACCCAGGTGGCGAGTTGCTCCGGCAGCCCGCGCGCGAAGGCGGCCAGTTCCGCCCGCTCGAGCGCGTCCCACAGCCGCGCGTCGTCGGCGTCCGGCGCAGCCAGGCGCAGGTTCTCGGCCAGCGTGCCCGCGAAGACGTGGTCGCGGACCGAGGCCACCGCCAGCCGCTTGCGCAGCTCGGCCGCGGCGAGCCGCCGCACGTCCACCCCGTCCAGCAGCAGTTGCCCGGGAGCGACGTCGTGTGCCCGCAGCAGCAGTTGCACAAGCGTCGACTTGCCCGCCCCGCTCGGCCCGACCAGGGCCACGACCCGGCCGCGCTCCAGGACCAGGTCGAGCCCGTCCAGCGCGAACGCGACGGGCTTCGCCCGGCGCCCGAACCCGTCCTCGTACGCGAAGCGCAGGCCGCGCGCTTCGACCCGCCTGCCCGGGCCCGCCACTTCCGGCGCGCCCGGATCGCGCACCGCCGGCTCCGCGTCGAGCAGCGCGGCGACCCGGGCCGCGGCGGCCTCGATCCCGCCGCGGACGCGGAACGCGGCGGCCAGCGGCGCCACCACCTCGAACCCGGCCAGCGCCACGAGGGCGATCACGGCGAGCTGAATCCCGTCGAGTTCCCCCGCGCGGACCAGCGGGATCGCGAGCGCCAGCAGCGCGACGACGCACAGGTCGGTCGCCGCTCCCGACAGCGCGGTGCCGGCCAGCGCGCCGCGCGCCCCGCGCCGCTCGTCGGCTGCCATCTCGCGGGCGAGGGCCGCCACCTCGTCCGCGTGGTCGCGCCCGCGGCCGAACGCGACCAGGTCGGGCAGCCCGCGGATGCCGTCGACGAGCCGCGCGTGGAGCGTGGCCCGGCGAGCGACGCGGCGGGCCTCCCCGGCGCGCGTGAGCTTCAGTACCAGCAGCGGAGCGATCACGCCCGCCGCCAGCACTCCGGCGGCCCACGCGATGGCGAGCGCCGGACCGCGCGTGGCCAGGAACGCGCCGACGCCCGCGGTCGCGAGCGCCGCGGCGGCCATCGGCGCCAGCAGCCGCGGGTAGGCCGCTTCCAGCTCCTCGACGTCGGCCACGACCCGCGCCAGCAGGTCGCCGCTCGTGCCGAGCCGGCCGGGGCCGAGGGGCGCCAGCCCGCGCGCCAGCTTCGCGCGCCAGGCGCCGGACGCGCGCAGCGTCACGTCGTGCACCACCAGCCGCTCGAGGTAGCGCGACACCGCGCGCGCGAGGCCGAAGAAGCGCACGCCGGCGATCGCCACGTGCAGCGCGGCGATCGACGGGCGCAGCGCTGCTTTCGCGATCAGCCACGCCGAGCAGGCCATCAGCAGCACGCCGCTGGCCGCGGTGGCGAACAGCAGGCCCGCGCCGAGCGCGGGGCCTCGACGGCCGACGACGCGCCACGGGGCGAGGCGGAGGATCGCCTTCACGGCGTGCCCCACAGCCTGGCGAAGCGGCTGCCGGCCGCGCGCAGCTCGCGTGGCGCCCCCTGCTCGACCACGCGGCCGGCCTCGAGCACGACCACGTGGTCGGCGCTGGCGAGGGTCTCCAGCCGGTGGGCGATGACGAGTGCAGTGCGCCCGCGGCAGAGCTCGCGCGCCGCCTCCGACAGCCGCGCCTGCAACGCCGGGTCGAGGTGCGCGGTCGGCTCGTCGAGGATCAGCAGCGGAGCGTCCCTCAGGAACGCGCGGGCGAGCGCCAGGCGCTGGGCCTGGCCGCTCGACAGCCGCGCGCCCGCCTCGCCCAGCGGCGTGTCCCAGCCGCGCGGCAGCTCGGCCAGCACCTCGTCGAAGCGGGCGAGCGCCGCGGCGCGCTCCAACTCGCCCGCCGCCGCGCCTGGCCGTGCCAGCAGCAGGTTCTCGCGGGCGGTGCCCGCGAACAGGTGCGGGCGCTGCGGCACCCAGGCGATGCGGCGGCGCCAGGCCTCGGCCTCGAGGTCGGCGAGCGCCTGGCCGTCGACGGCGATCCGTCCGGCGGCCGGCTCGAGGAAACGCAACAGCAGCGCCGCCGCGGTGCTCTTGCCCGCCCCCGACGGCCCCGCGAGCGCCGTCGTGCGGCCCGCGGGCAGCACGAACGTCGCCCCGTCCAGCGCCGCGCGGCCCCCGGCGTAGGTGAAGGACACGCCCTCGAACGCGACGCCCTGCGCGGGGCCGTCCGCGGGTGCGACGAGCCGCCGGCCCCCGCTCGCGTCCGACGCCGGCGTCTCGAGCAGCGCGAAGATGCGGGCCGCGGCGTCGCGGCCGGGCATCGCCGCGTGGAACGAGGCTCCCAGCGCCCGCAGCGGCTTGTAGAACTCGGGCGCCAGCATCAGCACGAACAGCGCGGGCGCGAACTCCACGTGGCCGTGCAGCAGCCGCAGGCCGACCTGGACGGCGAGCAGCGCGGTGCCGATCGTCGCCAGCAGCTCGAGCACGAAACCGGACAGGAAGGCGACCCGCAGCACCCGCATCGCCGCCACCCGCAGCCGCTCCGCGGTCCTCCCCACCTCGGCGGCGTGGTCTTCGGCGCGGCCCAGCGCCACCAGCGTCGGCAGGCCGTGGAGGCCGTCGAGCAGCCGCGCCGACAGCCGGCCCAGGGTGCGCCACTGCTCGGCCGTGCGGGCCGCGGCGAGCGAGCCCACCAGCGCGGTGAACAGCGGGACCAGCGGCAGCGTGACGAACAGCACGAGCGCGGACAGCGGGTCGGCGGCGTACACGGCGGCCAGGATCGCGAGCGGCACCAGCGCCGCCAGCAGCGCCTGCGGCAGGTACTGCGAGAGCGTCGCGTCGAGCGCGTCGACGCCGGCCGTCGCGGTGCGCACCAGTTCGCCGGCGCGCTCTCCGGCCACGCGGTGCGGCCCCAGCGCGACGAGGTGGTGCGCGAGGCGGTCGCGCAGCTCCGCGCGGGTCCGGATCGAGAGTTCCTGGGCGCAGGCCTCGCCGGCCGCGCCGGACACCGCGCGGGCGACTGCCGCCAGCGCGAGCAGGATCAGCCAGCCCGCGGCGGCGGCGCGGTCCGCGCCGCCGAGAAACGCGAAATCGATCAGCCGGCTGAGGCCGAAGCCCTGACCGACGGCGAAGAGCCCGGCCAGCAGGCCGAAGCCCACCGCCCCGGCCAGCGCGAGGCGCTCGCGCGCCCCGCGCGGCCAGAGCCGGTGATCGATCAACGGCTCGTCAGTACTCCAGCTTCGCTTCCGCCGTGACCCGGTGCCGGAACACCCAGTACGTCCAGCCCTGGTAGACGAGCACCAGCGGCACGAAGATCAGCGCCACCCCGCTCATGATCGCGAGCGTGTACGGGGTCGAGGAGGCGTTGTAGATGGTCAGGCTCCACTCCGGGTTCAGGCTCGACACCATCACCCGCGGGAAGAGGGCGATGAAGATCGTCGCCGTCGACGAGGCGATCGTCACGCAGGTCAGGGCGAAGGCCCAGCCCGGGTGCTCGCGGTGGATCAGGGCGCCGGCCCCGAGCAGCGAGCCGATCGCCAGCAGCGGCACCAGGCCCGGGTTGAGGCCGAGGCCGCGGAAGCCGTCCGTCCAGGCGTAGGTGCCGGCCACGAACAGGAACACCAGCACCGTCGCCACCGGTCCCACCTTCTTCGTGACCGCCAGCGCCCGCGAGCGGATCGGCTCGGTGCTCTTCAGGTTGAGGAACAGCGCCCCGTGGGTCAGGAACACGAAGACGCTGGCCAGCCCGGCGATCAGCGTGTAGGGCGAGAGCAGGTCGAAGAAGCCGCCGACGAAGTGCTTGTCGGCGTCGATCGGCACGCCCTGCAGCAGGTTGCCGAGGGCCACGCCCCACAGCAGCGCGGGCACGGCGCTGCCGAAGAAGATCGCCCAGTCCCAGGTGGCGCGCCAGGCCGGGTGCTTGTCCTTCGAGCGGAACTCGAAGGCGACGCCGCGCACGATCATCGCCACCAGCATCAGCAGCAGCGCGATGTAGAAGCCGCTGAACAGCGTCGCGTACCAGTGCGGGAAGGCCGCGAAGATGGCGCCGCCCGCGGTCAGGATCCACACCTCGTTGCCGTCCCAGAACGGCCCGATGGTGTTGATGATGCGGCGCCGCTGGTGGTCGTCCTCGCCGAGGAACGGCAGCAGCATGCCGACCCCGTAGTCGAAGCCCTCGAGCACGAAGAAGCCGACGAAGAGCACCGCGATCAGCACGAACCAGAGGATGTTGAGATCCATGGCGCCCTCCTTCAGGCCTGCGCGGGAGCCAGCGCGGCCGGCTCCTCCTCGGCGTGCAGCGCGACCGCCTCGATGCCCTTCCTGCCGTACTTGGCCAGCAGGTAGAAATCGGCGGCCATCAGCGCGCCGTAGAGCAGCGTGAAGACGACGAGCGACAGCCCGACCTCGCCGGCGGAGACGTTCGGCGAGACGGCGTCCACGGTCTTCTGCAGGCCGTAGACGATCCACGGCTGGCGGCCCAGCTCGGTGAAGATCCAGCCCGCCGCGTTGGCGACGTGCGGCAGCGCGATCGCGGGGACCAGCAGGCCCAGCAGCAGCTTGCCGCCCTCCACCCGCTCCTTCAGCACGAGCCAGGTGGCCCAGGCGGCCAGCGCCAGCATCACGATGCCGGCGCCCACCATCACGCGGAACAGCCAGTAGGTCCACATCACCGGCGGCACGTAGTCTCCGGGCCCGTACTTCGCCTCCATCTGCGCCTGCAGGTCCTTGATGCCCTCGACCTTGCCCTCGAAGCGGTTGTAGGCGAGGAAGCTGAGCAGGCCGGGTACCTTCAGCGCGAAGACGTCGCGCTGCTGCGGCTCGTTGCCCCAGGTGAACAGCGACATCGGGGCCGGGTCCTCGGTCTCCCACAGCGCCTCGGCCGCCGCCATCTTCATCGGCTGGATCGTCATCATGTACTGCGCCTGGTTGTGGCCGACGACCGAGACCGCGATCGTGGAGACGAGCGCGTAGACCGCTCCCACCTTGAACGAGAAGAGGAAGCCCTCGCGATCGGCCGGGGCCGCGCCCCGGCGCAGGTGCCAGGCGCTGACGCCCAGCACGAAGAAGGCGCCGGTGGCCATCGCCGAGGTGATCACGTGCGGGAACTGCACGAACACGTGGGGGTTGGTGATCAGCGCCCAGAAGTCCTCCATCTCGGCGCGCCCGTTGCGCAGCACGTAGCCGAGCGGCTGCTGCATGAACGAGTTGGCGATCAGGATCCACAGCGCGGAGACGTTGGAGCCGATCGCCACCAGCCAGATCGAGGCCAGGTGCGCCTTTCGCGGGATCTTGCTCCAGCCGAAGATCCAGACGCCCAGGAAGGTCGACTCCAGGAAGAAGGCGAGCAGCGCCTCGATCGCCAGCGGCGCGCCGAACACGTCGCCGACGAAGCGGGAGTACTCGGACCAGTTCATCCCGAACTGGAACTCCTGGACGATGCCGGTGACCACGCCCATCGCGAAGTTGATCAGGAACAGCTTGCCCCAGAAGCGGGTCAGCTTCTCGTACATCTCGCGGCCGGTGACGAACCACAGGGTGTGGAACAGCACGACCACCCAGACCAGGCCCAGCGTCAGGGGCACGAAGAAGAAGTGATAGACCGTCGTCGCCGCGAACTGCAGCCGGGCGAGGGTCAGGGCGTCCATGATGGAGTTCCTCCTCTATTTCTCGGGAAGGGAGTGGTTCAGGGGAGCTTCGGCCCATGCGAAGCCCCGCAGCTCGCCGGCCCGGAAGCCCGTGGCGGCGTCCAGCGGGTAGGCGGCGCGGATGGCCGCGGCCGCCGCGGGGTCGAGGTCGGAGGCCGTTCCGTGGCAGCGCGCGCAAGGCCCCGCCATCGCGATCGGCCGCAGCAGGCCCACCTTGTCGCCGAGCGCGAAGGCGGCGGGCGCGACGTCCGCTGCCTGGCGGCCCGCGGCCGCCTTCACCGCGGCCTCGGCCCAGGCGGGAGGACGGTTCTCGGGATTGCGCAGGCGGTCGCTGGTGCGTCCGACGACGACTCCCGCCGCGCGTCCCACCTCCGCCGACAGCGCGGGCGCCTCGTCGCGGCACACGGCCACCGCCTTCGCGGGGCCGCCCTTCTGCATCTCCTCCATCAGCCGCGCCGTGAGGCGCTGGCGCAGCGCGACGAGGGCGTCGTCCGCCGCCGCGACGGCAGCCTTCAGTTCGGTCGGCGCGGCCTCGGGTGCGAACGACTGCTGCGCGCCGAGCGTGAACGAACTGGCCGTCACCACGACCGCGACCGCCACCCGCACGGGTGCTTTCATCGCTCGTCCTCCGTGGAACCGGTTTCTCTCGGCGATCGAGCCGGGGACGGGACCAGCAGCAGGCCGACGAGGGCTCCGTAGGGCCCGGCGACCGCCGGGCGGCAGAGGATGCTTCAGGTGCCCCCCGCCAGCGAATAGAAGTGGCCGAAGACCAGGAAGGCAGCGGCACCGAGCGATGCCGCGACGAGCCGCCGGGGCCAGGGCGAGCGGGCCATCGGCCCCATCCTCTCACCGTGTGGCGCTTCGTTCACCCACTCTCCAGGCCGCTCGCGCAAAAAAGGGATCCCCGCTCGGGTGTTGCAACCCGCGTGCCCGAGTCCCCCCGCCTCGCGGCGCAAACGGCGCTGCGGTACGCTTCACGGAATGTCGATCCGCAAGGGAACCGTCGTACGCCACCGCAACGCGGCCGAGTGGGGCCCCGGCGTCGTGCTGGGCCAGACCGGGGCCGACACCGACCTGTTCTTCCTCGCCGGCGGCCGCCGCCGGGTCCGCGGCGACGCGCTGGCGCCGACCGCAGGCCGGCCCGAGGAGCGCGACCTGCTGGCGCTGGCCGCATCGCTGCCCGACCAGAAGTGGGCGCGCGCGAAGCACCACGTCTACGTGATCGCGCTCGCGGACACCGTGCGCCGCGACGCCGCCTTCCGCGAGCGCAACGCCGCCATGCAGCCCGACCTGCCCTGCTACTACGTGGGCCTCACCGGCCACCCGCCGGAGAAGCGCCTCTCGCAGCACCTGCGCGGCTACAAGTACAACCGCTACGTGAAGGCCTCGGGCCCCGACGAGGCCCGCCTGTGCCCGCAGCGCTACGCCCACTTCAACCCGCTGCCCTTCGAGTTCGGCGAGCACTTCGAGCCCTGGCTGGCGGAGACCCTCCGCAAGCGCGGCCACGGGGTCTGGCAGGGGTAGAAGCGACGAACGCGCCGGCCGGGATCGCCCGGGCGGCGCGTTCGGTGCGGCGGACGAATTCAGCGGACTAGAGGTTCTCGATCAGCGCGTCCGCGAACTCCGAGCACTTGATCTCCTTCGCCCCGTCCATCTGGCGGGCGAAGTCGTAGGTCACGCGCTTCTGGGCGATCGTCTTCTCGATCGACTTCTCGATCGCCGCGGCCGCCTCGGTCCAGCCGAGGTGCTGCAGCATCATGCAGCCCGACAGGATCACCGAGCCCGGGTTCACCTTGTCGAGGTCCGCGTACTTCGGGGCCGTGCCGTGGGTCGCCTCGAAGATGGCGTGGCCGGTCTCGTAGTTGATGTTGCCGCCCGGCGCGATGCCGATGCCGCCGACCTGCGCGGCCAGCGCGTCGGAGAGGTAGTCGCCGTTGAGGTTCGGCGTGGCGAGCACCGAGAACTCCTTCGCCCGCGTCAGCACCTGCTGCAGGGTGATGTCCGCGATCGAGTCGCGGACCAGCAGCTTCCGCTTCCACTTGCCGTCGCCGTGGGTCGCCCACAGCGCGAGACCGGCCTCGACCTCCTGCCGGACCTTCGCCTTCTGCTCGTCGGTCATCAGGTCGTAGCCGGGCTCGATCGCCTTGGCGTTGTCCTCGACCGAGATGTTCGCGTCCTTCTCCTTGTTGCCGAGGATCCAGGTCTCGCGCTCGGTCACCGTGTCGGCGCGGAACTCGCGGGTGGCCACACCGTAGCCCCAGTCGCGGAACGCGCCCTCGGTGAACTTCATGATGTTGCCCTTGTGGACCAGGTGCAGGCTCTTGCGGCCGAACTTCAGCGCGTAGCGGATCGCCGCCCGGATCAGCCGCTCGGAGCCCTCGCGCGAGACCGGCTTGACGCCGATGCCCGAGGTCTCCGGGAAGCGGATCTTCTTCACCTTCATCTCGGACTGCAGCCAGGCGATCACCTTCTTCGCCTCGGCGCTCTCCGCCTGCCACTCGATGCCGGCGTAGATGTCCTCCGTGTTCTCGCGGAAGATCACCATGTCGACGTCCTGCGGCTTCTTCACCGGCGACGGCACGCCCTCGAACCAGCGCACCGGGCGCAGGCAGACGTAGAGGTCGAGCTCCTGGCGCAGGGCGACGTTGAGCGAGCGGATGCCGCCGCCGATCGGCGTCGTCAGCGGGCCCTTGATGCCGACCAGGTAGTGGCGGAACGCGGTCAGCGTGTCGGCCGGCATCCACTCGCCGGTCTTGTTGAAGGCCTTCTCGCCGGCCAGCACCTCGAACCAGGCGATCTTGCGCTTGCCGCCGTAGCACTTCGCCACCGCCGCGTCGAACACCCGCACCGACGCGCGCCAGATGTCGCGGCCGGTGCCGTCCCCTTCGACGAACGGGATGACCGGGTTGTCGGGGACGTTCAGCACCCCGTCCTGGATCGTGATCGTGCCGCCCGCGGGGGGCGTGAGGTCCTTGAAGTTCACCATGGTGTGAGCAGTCTACTCCTTGAAGAAAAGGCCCTAGCCGAGGCGGATCGCCTTGGCTTCCTTGACGCCTGCGATCCGGCGCAGCGCCTCCAGGGTCTCCAGCGTCACCTCGCCGTCGACCTCGATCATCATCACCGCCCGCGCGCTGCCCGGCTTGCGGCCCACGGTCATCCGCGCGATGTTGATGCGGCGGCCGCCCAGCGTCGAGCCGATGTGGCCGATCACGCCCGGCGTGTCGTCGTTCTTGACGTAGAGCACGTGGCCGGCCGGGATCGCGTCGACCTCGACGCCGTCGACGTCCACCAGCCGCGGCTGGCCCGGCCCGAAGTAGGTGCCGGACACCGAGAGCTCGGCCTCGCTGGTCTTGAAGCGCACCGCGACCAGGTTGGCGAAGCTGAGCTGGGCCGAGGAGGTGGACTCGACGAGCTGCAGCCCGCGCTCCTTCGCCGCCTGCAGGGCGTTGACGACGGTGACGCCCGTCGCGCTGCCGCGCAGCACGCCCGCCACCGCCGCCGGCAGGATCGGCTTCAGGTCGAGGTCGCGGAAGTCGCCGTAGAGCCCGATCTCCAGCCGCTCCGGCTTGCCCGGCAGCGCCTGGCCGACGAACGCGCCGAGCCGCTCGGCCAGGTCCATCGCCGGCTTGACGTGCTCGTAGATGTCCGAGGAGAGCTGGAAGAAGTTGACCGCCTGCTGGATGATGCCGCCCTTCAGGTAGTCGCGGATCTGGATCGCGATGTCGGTGCCGACCTTCTCCTGCGCCTCGGCGGTCGAGGCGCCGACATGCGGCATCGCCACCACCTTCGGGTGCTGCGCCAGCTTCCAGTCGACCGGCGGCTCCTTGGCGTGCACGTCGAGGCCGGCGCCGGCCACCCGCCCGGTCTCCAGCGCCTCGAACAGCGCCGCCTCGTCGATCAGCGCGCCGCGCGCGGCGTTGACGATGCGCACGCCCGGCTTCATCTTCGCGATCGTGTCCTTGTTGATGAGCTGGCGGGTCTCGGGGCTCAGCACCGAGTGCAGGGTCAGGAAGTCGGAGGTCGCGAACAGCTCGTCGAGCGAGAGCAGGGTGATGCCCAGGCCCTCCACCAGCGGCTGCGAGACGAAGGGGTCGTAGCCGACCACGTCCATGCCCAGCGCCTTGCAGCGCACGCCCATCTCGCGACCGATGCGGCCGAGCCCGATCACGCCGATCCGCTTGCCGCACAGCTCGACGCCGGCGAACGACTTGCGGTCCCAGGTGCCCTTCTTCATCGAGGCGTCGCCCTGGGCGATGTTGCGGGCCACCGCGAGCAGCAGCGCGAGCGCCAGCTCCGCGGTCGAGACCATGTTGCCGAGCGGCGCGTTCATCACGATCACGCCGCGGCGGGTGGCCGCCTCGAGGTCGATGTTGTCGACGCCGACGCCGGGCCGGCCGACCACCTTCAGGTTGGCGGCGGCGGCGATCACGTCGGCGGTGATCTTGGAGCTGGAGCGGACCGTGATCGCGTCGTAGGGCGCGACGATCTTGACCAGTTCCTCCGGCGGCATCGCCTTCTGGACGTCGACTTCGAATCCTTCGGAGCGCAGCACGTCGAGGCCGCGTTCGGTCATGCCTTCGAGGACGAGAATCTTGTGACTCACGGCAGGGACCTCCTGCGCGACGCGGCCCCCCGACGGGGGACCCGTTGGGCGTCCCGGGAATCCACAGAATTTGTGGAAATCTCTGTGGAAAGCTCGCGGAACGTCGCGCTAAGTGATTGCATGATGTCGACTTCTAGCGGTTTGCACTCTATGACAGCAGCGCGACGGAGGCATGCGATTTGCGTGATGGACCTTCGTTCGCGGGCACCGCTTCGAAGGCTCTTGAAGCGACGCATTGTAACCCCGCGAGTGTGCAGGATCACGTCCCCCGAACGGATGACGTTCGTTAGACTCGGGTGAGAGGAGTCGCCATGCGACACGCGTTCGCTGTCATCGCCCTGGTCTCGTTCGGGGCCGTCGCTTCGGCTCAGGAACCGGCGCCCGCCCCGCCGCGCGAGGCCGAGCCCGAGGAAGAATCGCGGGCGGCCGACTGCCCCGAGATCGTCGCCCTCCACTCGCCCTACGAGTTGTCCCGCTTCTACCGCGCCGGCGAGTCGCCGGGCGTCGCCCTCCCCGTGCGCGAGGGCGACGAGGCGGCCTGGCGGCTGGCTGCGCTCTACAGGAGCGGCGGGGTCGCCCCGGGCGGCTACTCGCGTTTCTTCGACGCCGGCTGGGCGCGCGAGCGCCGCGGCTTCGGCGCGCGCTGGCGCGGGGCCGAGGCCACGGGCCAGCCCATCGCCTGCCGCACCGAGCGGCCGGTCTCCGCGAAGAAGCGGTCCGAGTAGCCGGTCACCGGGCCCACCGTCTCGTCGCGCTCCAGCCGCTCCAGCCGGCTGGCCGGGAAGAACAGCGTCAGCGGTCCGATCAGCGCCTCCTCGCGGCGCCGCTCCTGGCGCAGCCAGTCCTCGTACATGCGCAGGTCGAAGCCGCGCAGCACGACGCCGGCTGCGTTCAACTGCACGAGCAGCCCCCACATCTTCTCGCGCGGCTCGTGGAGGTAGACGACGACCGGCGAGCCGGCGGCGAGGCCGAACTTCACCGCGCCCCGTCCCGCTTGTCGCGCAGGTGGCGGATCACGACGTCGGGCACCAGGCCCTCGATGTCGCCGCCGAGCTGGAACACCTCCTTGACGAGGCGCGAGGACAGGTACGAGTACTTCTCCGCCGGCATCATGAACACCGTCTCGACCCGCGGCTTCAGCCGGCGGTTCATCAGGGCCATCTGGAACTCGTACTCGAAGTCGGAGATCGCGCGCAGCCCGCGCACGATGACGGAGGCGCCGACCCGGGTCGCGTAGTCGACGAGCAGCCCGCTGAAGGTGTCGACCTGGACCCGCGGCTCGCCCTCCCACACCTCGCGCACGATGCGCACCCGCTCGTCGACGCTGAACAGCGGCTTCTTCTCCTGGTTGACCAGGATCGCCACCGTCACCCGGTCGAACACCGACAGCCCGCGGCGGATGATGTCGACGTGGCCGTTGGTGATCGGGTCGAACGAGCCCGGGAACACGGCCAGGGAGGCGCTGCGCTCGCTCTCGGTCATTCAGCCTCGTTTCTGCGCGCCGCCGCGCGGTAGAAGCTCAGGCAGTGGTCGCCGATCTTCACGACCCGGCGCCGCTCCAGGCCCCCGATTGTCTCCGGCAGCGCGCGCTTGTGGAAGTGCTCGGCGATCACCACCCCGTCATCCTCCAGCAGGCCCATGGTGCCGACCTGCTCGAGCACCTCTTCGTAGATGGGGCTGTCGTACGGCGGGTCGACGAAGACCACGTCGAAGCGCACGCCCTGGTCGCCGTAAGCCGCGAGCGCCAGCCGCGCGTCCTGGCGGTGGACCTTGACCTCGCCCGACGCGTCCTTCAGCGCGGCCAGGTTCTCGCGGATCGCGGCGATCGCCGCGGCCGCGTTGTCGACGAGCACCACCCGCGCCGCACCGCGCGAGAGCGCTTCCAGGCCGACCGCGCCGCTGCCGGCGAAGGCGTCGAGGAAGCGGCAGCCCGGCAGCACGGGCGAGAGGATGTCGAACAGCGTCTGCCGCACCCGCGCGCCGGTCGGCCGGGTGGCGAGCCCCGACGGCGCGGCGAGCCGCCGCCCCTTGTTGCCGCCCGCGAGGATGCGCGTCATCGTGCGCCGATCCTCGCATGCCGCGAGCGCGCGGAGGTACACTGGCTTCGATGCTGCGCGACCTGCCGCTGCCCGACCGCGCCTGGATCGAGCAGCACCGCGTCTGCTGGGAGCAGTTGCCGCTGCGCGAGATGGTGAAGGCGCACGGCCTCCAGTCGCACGGCGCCTGTCTCAAGCTCTACGCCCGCTTCGACGTTCCCGTGCCGGGACGCGAGCTGAAGGAGGTCGTGCACGAGGCCCACGCGCGCTGCGTGCGCCTGCTCGTGGAGGCGCTGCGCGACCACGCCCTCCCGTTGAGGGTCGACATCGACGCCTTCGACTTCACCGGCCACCTGCGCCCCGAGACCCACCACGCCCCGGAAGTCGAGGCCACGGCCCGCATCGTGGCCGACCGCGGCGGCGTGCCCGACCCGGTCGACCTGCACGAGACGCTCGCCCGCGCCGAGCGCTTCCTCGCGGAACAGGGCGTGCGCGAGAAGGTCTGGGAAGAAGCCCGTCCGACCGAAGTCCACTGATCAGGAGGAGGAGCCCATGTCCGTCGCCAAGGTGTCCGAGATCAGCGCCACGTCACCGAAGAGCTTCGAGGACGCGCTGCAGACCGCGATCAAGCGCGCCAGCAAGAGCCTGCGCAACATCCGCAGCGCCTGGGTCAAGGAGCAGACCGTCCGGGTCAACAAGGGCAAGATCACCGAGTACCAGGTCAACGTGCTGGTGACCTTCGTGCTCGACGAGTAGCTGCCCCGGGGGCGCCGGCCCGGCTGCCCCCGTCAGCGGCCCAGCACCAGCTCGAGCTCGTGGCGCCCGCCGTCGTCGCACAGCGGGACCGCGCCGGCGTCCACGAGGCGGCCGTCGAGGCGGGCGATGGCCACGCCGCGCGAGCGGCGCTCGGGGTTCCGCACCTCGATCGCGTAGTGGGTCGCACCGAAACGCCAGGCAATCTGGTACGAAGGCCAGGCCGCCGGGATGCACGGGTCGACGGCGAACGTGTCGCCGTGGCGGCTGAGGCCCAGCAGGCTCTCGATGCCGGCCCGGTACATCCAGCCCGCGGAGCCCGTGTACCAGGTCCAGCCCGCGCGGCCGGCGTGGGCAGGATGGGCGAACACGTCCCCCGCCAGCACGTAGGGTTCGCCCTTGTAGCGCTGGACCTCGGCCTGGGTTCGTGCATGGTTGACCGGGTTCAGCATGTGGAAGATCTCCGCCGCCTCGTCGCCCGCGCCCAGCCGCGCCATCGCCATCACGGTCCACACCGCCGCGTGCGTGTACTGGCCGCCGTTCTCGCGCAGCCCGGGCGGATAGCCCTTGATGTAGCCCGGCTCCTGCGACGAGCGATCGAACGGCGGCGTCAGCAGCGCGACCAGTTGCGGGCCGCGGCGCACGAGGTGGGTGCGCACCGCGTCCATCGCCCGCTCGGCGAAGCGCTTCGGCACGGCCCCGGACAGCACGGCCCACGTCTGCGCGATCGAGTCGATCTGGCACTCGTCGTTCTGGACCGAGCCCAGCGGCGACCCGTCGTCGTAGTAGCCGCGCCGGTACCACTCGCCGTCCCAGGTCCGCTCCAGGGTCTCGGACAGCCGGGTCGCCTCCCAGCGATAGCGCTGCGCGCGCTCCGCGTCGCCGCGGGCCTCGCACAAGGGCGCGAACTCGCAGAGCACGATGTGCAGGAAGAAGCCGAGCCAGGTGCTCTCGCCGCGGCCCTCGGGCCCGACCTGGTTCATGCCGTCGTTCCAGTCGCCGTTGCCGAACAGCGGCAGGCCGTGGGCGCCGGCCGTCAGACCCCGGTCGATCGCCCTCACGCAGTGCTCGAAGAGCGAACCCGTCTCGGCCGACACACGCGGCTGGAAGTACGCCTCGTGGCTGCCGGCGGCCAGCTCGGGCCCCTCCAGGAACGCCGCTCGCGCGTCGAACACCGCCGCGTCGCCCGTCGTCCGCGCGTAGTGGGCCGCGGCGTGCGGCAGCCACAGCAGGTCGTCCGAGCAGCGGGTGCGGGTGCCGCGTCCGGTCGGCTCGTGCCACCAGTGCTGCACGTCGCCCTCGAGGAACTGGCGCGCGGCCGCGCGCAGCAGGTGCTCGCGGGTCAGCTCGGGGCGGGTCAGGACCAGCGCCATCGCATCCTGGAGCTGGTCGCGGAAGCCGAACGCCCCGCCGGGCTGGGAGTAGCCGGAGCGTGCCCACAGCCGGCAGCTCAGGTCCTGGTACAGCAGCCACCGGTTCATCAGCAGGTCGAAGGAGTCGTCAGGCGTACGGACCCGCACCGCGTCGAGCGTGCGATCCCAGCCTGCGCTCACGGCCTGCAGCGAGGCCTCCGCGGCGGCGGCCGAGCCATGGCGAACGATCAGCTCGCGCGCGGCCGCCGCATCGAGCGCCTGGCCGAGCAGGAAGACGACGGTCCGCGTCTCGCCGGGAGCGAGCGTGAGCGACACGTGCAGCGCCGCACACGGGTCGAGCCCCGCGCCGAAGCGGCCGGAGAGGGCCTCCCGCGACAGTGCCGCGGGCTGGGCGAGCGAGCCGTTGCGGCCCAGGAACGAGGTGCGGTCACCGGTGGCCGAACGCAGCGGCTCGCTGGCGTGGGCGAAAGCCACGTGCCCGGGGTACTCGGTGTTGTAGGGGTTGCGCGCGAAGAGGGCCCCGCTCGCGGCGTCACGTTCCGTCACGACGTGGGCCGCGTGCCCTTCGCGGGGCGGGCCCAGGGTCCACTCGTTGTACGCGAACAGGCCGAGCTGGCGCACGGACCGTCCCGGGTTCGTGACCCGGAGCCGCGACAGCTTCACCGGGTCGACGGCGTCGACGAACACCTCGAGCTCGCAGCGCAGGCCGCGGGTGATGCGCTCGAAGCGGCTGACCCCCGCGGCGTGGCGCACCAGCAGCCGGCTGCCCGCGGTGCGCGGCATCGGCCCTGGCGTCGGGTTGAAGAACTCCCCCGTCTCGTCGTCGCGCACGAAGATCGCCTCGGCGGTCGGGTCCGTGACAGGGTCGTTGGCGAACGGCGTCAGCCGGTTCTCGCGGCTGTTGCCCGCCCACGTGTACGCCGCTCCGCCGGCCGTGACGACCGTGCCGAAGCGCGGGTTGGCGATCACGTTGGACCACGGCAGCGGCGTCTGCTGCAGGCCCTCGACCCGCACGACGTACTCGCGTCCGCGGTCCGCGAACCCGCCGAGCCCGTTGTCGAGCGCCAGCTCCGGCACCTCCGGGGCCTCGTCCTGCGCGGTCGACTCGGCCGGCGCGCGGCCCGGGACCAGGTCCGCGGGCTCCGGCTCGGGCCAGTGTGCGTGCGCGTGCTCGAGCTGGGCGGCGAGGTCGCCGCGGTCTCCGCTCAGCACCGCGCGCGCCACGGCGCCGAGCAGCCGGCGCTCGGCCTCCGTCATGCGGTCCGCGCGCAGCAGGAATGCTCCGCCCGGCTGGTGGTTGGAAGCCCGCCACGGCCCGTCGTCGAGCAGCGCGGTGAGCCGGCCGTGCATCTCGTCGAGGTAGCTGACCGGGTGCTGGTTCAGGATCACGACGTCGGCGCGAAGGCCCTTCAGCCGCCAGTACTCCTGGGCCTGCAGCACCTCGCGCACCAGCGGCTCGTCGTCGGCCTCGACGACGCGCACGAGCAGGATCGGCAGGTCGCCCGAGATGCCGTGGGCCCACAACCCCTCCTGGCCGAGCTGGTTGCGTGCGAGCAGCTCGGGAGCCGCCCGCAGCGATCGATCGGCGTACAGCACGCGCGAGGCGAGGCGCTCGAAGACCGAGGCCTGCTCGCTGGAGATGCCGAGGTGGCGCAGCGCGCTGCGGGCGTGGGCGAAGGCCAGCGCGAAGGTGCGGGCCGCGGCCGACGGCTCGTGGTACTTCGCCGCCAGCGCGGCGGCAGTGTCGCGCGAGAAGGCCATGCCGGTGGCGAAGGCGAGACGCACGAAGCCGCCCGGCGCCAGCCGGATGCGCTGGCGCAGGCTGACCACGGGGTCGAGCACGACACCGGTGGTCCCGGACAGCGAGCGGCCGTCGAGAGCCTGCGGGTCGTCGGGACCTCGGCCGCGGCCGAGGAACCGCGCGCGATCCGTCTCCCACTCCAGCGGCCCCTGGCTGCGGCCCTCGAGGCTCAGCACGTGAACCGCCCACAACGTCTCTTCGCCCGCGGCGCGCGGGCGCCGCCGGCACAGCAGCGCGCCGCGCTCGGCGAGGTACTCGGTCTCGACGAACAGCTTGCCGAAGGCGGGATGGGCCAGGTCGGCAGCGGCGCTCGCGAGCACGATCTCGGCGTAGCTCGTGACCTCGATCTCGCGCTCGCGCTCGCTGTGATTGGTGATCGACAGCCGCCGCACCTCGACGTCGTCGTCGGTCGAGACCGCCACCTCGAGCAGGGTGGCGATGTCGTCGCGGCGACGGGCGAACGAGGCCTTCTCGGCGAGGAACGTGGCGCGGTATTCCCCCGGTTCGGCAGGGACCCGGCCGCCCACCGGCTGGTGGGTCGCCGACCACACCGCGCCGCTGCGGACATCTCTCAGGTACACGAACTGGCTGCCGGGGTCGCGGGTGACATCCTCGCGGTGGCGGGTGACGACGCGGCCGCGGCAGAAGCTCGCGCCGCCGCCGGAGTTGGTGACCACGGTCGTGTAGCTGCCGTTGGAGAGGAACTGGGCGTGCGGCCACAGCGTGTGCGGCGAGCGGAACCGGCGCACGATCTGGGCGGGCGCCAGGCCGGCCGCGCGTGTCTGCTCGGCGGGCCGCGGCTGGGTGATCGCGGCGTGGCGCGGCACCCGCTCCTGAAGCAGCAGCTCGGTGGCCTGCACCCGCGGGTCGGCGTGGAAGCGGCGCACCATCGCGTCGCCGCGGAGCACGTTGGCCAGCGCGACCAGCGTCATGCCCTGGTGGTGGGCCATGAAGGCGTGCACGACCACCGGGCCGGGCGCCGCCGCGCTCTCCCCCGCCACCAGCTCCGCCGCCGCGCGCGGCGTGCAGTCGATCGCCTCGAAGTAGCCGTAGGCTCCGGTTCTGCCCTCGGCGGACAGCCGGCGGAAGTTGCGCGCCGCCTGCTGCGGCTCGAGCATCGCCGCCAGCGCGGTGGCGTAGGGCGCCACCACCAGCTCGTCGGCCAGGCCGCGCTTCAGGCCGAGCCCCGGCACGCCGAACGCCTTGTACTGGTAGTTGCCGTGGCGGTCGACGAGGTTGTAGGCGCACTCGGACACGCCCCAGGCGACGCCCCGCTCGGCCGCGTACGCGATCTGCCGGCGCACGGCCATCCGGCAGCTCTGGTCGAGCAGCGTGTCCGGGTAGCTCTTCATCAACAGCAGCGGCATCAGGTACTCGAACGCGGTGCCGCTCCAGGACAGGAGCGTCGGCGTGCCCTCGATGCTGGTGACCAGCCGGCCGAGGCGGAACCAGTGGGTCTCGGGCAGCTCGCCGCGGGCGACGGCGATGAAGCTGGCCAGCCGGGCCTCCGAAGCCAGCAGGTCGTAGTACGAGTTGTCGAGCCGGCCCGGCCCTTCCGTGTCGGCCAGCCGGAAGCCGATCGACAGGATGCGGCGCTGGGGGTCGTGCAGGAAGCGGAAACTCATGCCGTCGGCGAACGCCGCGGCCCGCTGCGCCAGCTCGGGCAGCCCGGCCTCGCTCAGCCCTTCCGCCAGCGCCATCAGCGATCCCACCAGGTTGCCGCTGTCGACCGTCGACACGTAGCGCGGCAGCAGCGGCGCCAGGGTCTGGGTGTCGTACCAGTTGAGCAGGTGGCCCTCGTGCTGCTCCAGCCCTTCGATCGTGGTCAGCGCCGCGTCGACCCGGCGCGCGAGCTCGTCGGCGCCGATCAGGCCCAGGTCGTGGGCGGCGAGCGTCGCCAGCAGCCCCATGCCGATGTTGGTGGGCGAGGTGCGATGAGCGACCCGCGGCTCGGGGTTCTCCTGGTAGTTGTCGGCAGGCAGGCCGTTGTCCTCGGCGCCCATGAAGGCCTCGAAGTACTTCCAGGTGTCGCGGGCGATCCGCTCGAACAGCGCGCGATCCTCCGCGTCGACCTCGCGCCGACGCTGCTGCACGGGCCGGCTCAGGGCGTGGGCGACCAGCGGGGCCACGGCCCACAGCGCCAGCAGCGGCACGGCGGGCCACAGCGCCTGCGGCCGGACCAGCGCGACCAGCGCGAGGCCGGTGCCGGCGATCAGCGGGCTGGCGATCATCGCGCGCACGAACGCGGCGGTGCCGTCGGGAGCGCGCGCGGAGCTGGCGGCCGCCGTCTCCCACTCCAGCATCCGGCGCCGGCTGGCCGTCAGCCTGAACAGCGTCACGCCGATCGCGTGAGCCCGCTCCCAGGCCTCGCTGGCGAGGAAGGTCAACTGCAGGCTGCTCTGCGCCAGCGCGGTCTCGGCGTCCTCGCGCAGCAGGCGCAGGAACACCCGCCACGGCTGCTGCGGCGGCGGTCCGCCGAGAGTCTTGAGCGCCAGCGGATAGAGGTTGAACACGAGTGCGGCCAGCACGGCCGCCGTCCAGACCAGCGGGTCTCCCGGCAACAGCGTCCAGGCCAGCAGTAGCAGCGCCAGCGTCGCCGGGGCCATCAGGCTGCGCCGCAAGTTGTCGAGGATCTTCCAGCGCGAGATCAGCGGCAGCCGGTTGCGCCGCAGACCCGAGCGCGTCGGCACCACCGGGAACAGCCACCACAGGATCTGCCAGTCGCCGCGCACCCAGCGGTGCTGGCGGCGGGCGTGGGCCAGCACGCTCGCCGGGTAGTCGTCGACGACCTCGACGTCCGTGACCAGCGCGGTGCGCGCGTAGAGCCCCTCGAACAGGTCGTGCGAGAGCAGCGCGTTCTCGGGCACGCGCCCGTCGAGCGCGGCGACGAACGCGTCCACGTCGTACAGGCCCTTGCCGGTGAAGAGGCCCTCGGCGAACAGGTCCTGGTAGGTGTCGGAGACGGCCGTCGTGTAGGGGTCGACGCCGGTGTGGCCGGCGTAGAGGCGGGCGAACAGCGAGCCGGCGGCGCTCGCCATCGTCACGCTGACCCGCGGCTGCAGGATCGCGTAGCCCTCGGTGACGCGTCCGAGCACCGGGTCCAGCAGCGGCTGGTTGAGCGGGTGGGCGGCGATGCCGATCAGCTTGCACGCCGCGTCGCGCGGCAGCCGGGTGTCGGAGTCGAGGGTGATGCAGTAGCGCACCGACGGGAAGATCGAGGCGTCGCCCGCTTCGACTGCGAAGCTGGTGTCGGTCGCGCCGCGCAGCAGGCGGTTCCACTCCTCGAGCTTGCCGCGCTTGCGCTCCCAGCCCATCCACACGCCCTCGGCGGCGTTCCAGCGCCGCCCGCGGTGGACCAGGAGGAAGCGGCCCTCGCCGTGACGCCGGTTCAGCTCCGCGATGCCCGTGCGGGCCGCGGCCAGCAGCGCGGCATCGCCCGGCAGCTCGCACCGGTCGGCGTCCGCGAAGTCGCCGAGCAGCGCGAAGTGGACGTGCCGGTCGAGGTTGCCGAGCGCCAGCACCTCGAGGTGCCCCAGCAGCTCGTCGACCCGCTCCGGGCTCGTCAGCAGTGTCGGCACGACGACCACCGTGCGCGCGCTCTCCGGCACGCCCGCCAGGAAGTCGAGCCGCGGGAGCCGCCGCGGCGGGGCGAAGCGCACGCTCAGGCTCTGCACGAACGCGGCGGCCAGCTCGCTGGCCGGCAACAGCAGCAGCAGCGCGACCCAGGCCAGCGGCCAGGCCGAGTCCGAGTGCGCCTGCGCATAGGCGAAGCCCAGCGCCAGCAGGGCCGCGGTGACCGCGGCGATCGAGCCGAGGTAGGCCGCGGTGGCGTGGGCGAAGACGAGTCGCCGCGCCCGTCGCCGCAGCGTGGGCCGGTAGGCGACGTCCGTCTCGAAGTCGCGCCGGCCCTTGCCGATCAGGTGATGTCCGACGTGAACGGCCCGTCCGGACGCGCCGCTCTCGGCGGCTTGGCGCGCGCTCTCGAGCGCCCTCAGCGCGACCTTGACCTGGCCTTCACCGGTGCCGTCGGCCAGCTCCTCGACGGCCTGGCGATAGCGATCCCGGCTGAAGAAGTCCATGCGGGCGTAGACGCCGGAGGGGTCGCGGCGGAGCACGCCCTCGACCAGGCTGACCGCCTCCACGTACTGGCTCCAGTCGAGCGTCGAGCACAGCCGCAGGCTGGTGATCACGTTGCCGACCGAGACCTGGGCCGCGGCCTGCTGCTGGTGTTCGCCGCGGATCGCCTCTTCCGCCGTCCGCTGCTCGGCGGCGAGGTGGGCATCGACGGCGGCACGGATGGCGGAGAGACGCGGGCCGTACTCGCGCACCCGCTGCAGCAACTGGACGACGAACGCGGGGTGGATCTGCGCCGGCAGTGGCGGCGGCCGGCCATGGCCGGAGGCGTCGATGCGGGCGACGTAGGCATCGGCCGCCTGGCGGGCCCCGCGGGCGGCGATCGACTCCGCCGCCAGCCGCCGCAGGTTCTCGATCAGCGCCAGCTTGAGCATGCTCGGCCACGCCCACAGCTCGCCGAGGGTCAGCGGCGCCACCGCCTGGTAGTTGTCGAGGAAGCGGTGGAGCACGTGGCGGTCGAGGCGGCTGTCGCTGTGACGGATCAGCTCCACGGCCATCGCATAGATACGGGCCTCGCCACGCCGGTCGCGACTGGCGAGCTTCGGCAGTTCGCGGTAGTAGGCGCGCGGCAGGTTCTGGGCGACGTCGCGGATCTCGGACGCGACCAGGTGGTAGTTGTCGAGCAACCACTCGGCGGCGGGCGTCACGAACACGCCGAGGTGGACGTCCTCGGCCATGGCCAGGTACGCCTCGCGCAGCACCCGGGCGTTGTCGCGGAAGCGCGGGAAGACGTCGCGCGCGGGGCGGCGTGGGGCGGGGTCCACCGTGAGCCGGGCCGCCAGCGCCCGGGCCCGTTCCTCGAGCCGCTCGGTGCTGAGCAGCTCGTCGCGGAAAGGCCTCTCGGGTGCTCGCGCGGCGGGCCGCCACCAACTCATTCGGTCGCTCCGAGCTCGTGGAGGGACCGGGGTGGCCCGCGCGGCTTGTCGGAGTCCATCCTAACAGGCCCCCACACCCGGCGCTCGGTTGCGATCGCCGCCGCGTGCGGAACGGGCGTTCAGCCGATCCGGGCCAGGCCGAAGCGGGCTTCCCAGGCGCCGCCCTCGAGGTAGTGCGGCAGTGGCTGTGGCAGCGCGCCGCCGCGGTGCCGCGCGCACAGCGCGAACGCCTCGCGCCGCGCCTGCTCCAGCAGCGCGCGGTCGCGCAGCAGCTCGGCGACGCGGAAGCGCGGCAGCCCCGACTGCCGGGTGCCGAAGAAGTCGCCCGGGCCGCGCAGCTCGAGGTCGCGCTCGGCGATGCGGAAGCCGTCGTCGGTGTCGACCAGCACCTGCAGCCGCGCCCGCGCCTCCTCGGAGGTCGCGCCGTGCGAGAGCAGCACGCAGGTCGAAGCGCCCGCGCCGCGCCCCACGCGGCCGCGGAGCTGGTGGAGCTGGGCGAGGCCGAAGCGTTCGGCGTGCTCGATCACCATCAGCGTCGCGTTCGGCACGTCGACGCCGACCTCGATCACGGTGGTCGCCACCAGCACCGGCGCCTGGCCCGAGGCGAAGGCCGCCATCACCGCTTCTTTCTCCGGCCCCTTCATCCGCCCGTGCAGCAGCTCGACCCGCACGCCCGGCAGAGCCGCGCGCCACTGCTCGGCCATCGCGGTCGCCGCCTTGACGTCCTCCAGCTTCTCCGACTCCTCGACCAGCGGATAGACGACGTAGGCCTGGCGGCCCTGGCGCAGCTCGGCCTTCACCTGCTCGAGCACCGCGCGGCGCTCGCTCGCCGGCTTCCACAGGGTGCGGATCGGGGTCCGCCCCGGCGGCCGCTCGTCGATCACCGAGACGTCGAGGTCGCCGTACGCGGTCAGCGCCAGCGTGCGCGGGATCGGCGTCGCCGTCATCACCAGCAGGTCCACGTCGCGTCCCTTGCGCCGCAGCTCCTCGCGCTGCAGCACGCCGAAGCGGTGCTGCTCGTCGACGACCGCGAGCCCCAGGCGCTGGAACGCGACGTCCTCCTGGATCAGGGCGTGGGTGCCGACCGCGAACGCGCTCGCGCCCGAGCGCAGCCGCTCCAGCACCTCCTTGCGCGCCTTGCCCTTGACGCTGGCCGTCAGCAGCTCGACGCCGTAGGGCGCCTTCGCCAGCACCCGCCGGAAGGTCAGGTAGTGCTGCTCGGCCAGGATCTCGGTCGGCGCCATGAACGCCGCCTGCAACCCGCACTCGGCCGCCACGACCATCGCCAGCAGCGCGACGACGGTCTTGCCCGAGCCGACGTCGCCCTGCACCAGCCGGTGCATCGGGTGCGGCGAGCGCAGGTCGTCGACGATCTCGCGCAGCACCCGCTTCTGGGCCTCGGTCAGGCGGAACGGCAGCACCCGCTTGACCGCCTCGCGCTGCGCGTCGCCGATCTCGTAGCGCGCGACCTTCGGCCCCGCCCGGCGCTTCTCGCGCTGCAACGCGAGCCCGGCCTGGAACAGGAACAGCTCCTCGAGGATCAGCCGCACGTGGGCCGGCGAGCGCGAGGCGTTGAGCTGCGCGAGGTCGGCGTCGGGCGGCGGGTCGTGCAGCCCGCGCAGCGCGGGCGCGAGCGGGATCACGCCCAGCGCCTCGCGCACCGCGGGCGGCAGCGGGTCGGGCAGGTCGTCCGGCAGCGACTCGGCGAGCCCGGTCAGGATCCGCCGCAGCGGCTTGGCGGTCAGCGCGCCCAGCCGCTCGTGCACGGCGACGATGCGCCCGGTGTGGATGCCGGCGTCGCCCTCCTCGACCTTCTCGTACTGCGGCGAGGTCATCACCACGCCGCGGCCGCCGAACTGGTCGGGCTCCACCTCGCCGAACAGCACCACCCGCGCGCCTTTCGGCAGCGCGTCCTTCAGGTAGGGCTGGTTGAACCAGATCGCCTTCAGGTAGCCGCTGCCGTCGCCGAGCCGGATCTCGTAGATCGAGACCCGCCGCGCGCGCCGCGCGCCGGCCACCGCGACGGTGCCGGCGACGGCGACCTTCATCCCGGGCCGCAGTTCGCCCACCTTCGCGAACGCGCGGCGGTCCTCGTAGCGCAGCGGTGCGTGGAGCAGCAGGTCGAGCGCCGTGCGCACGCCCTGCTTCGCGAGCGCCTCGCCGCGCTGCGGCCCGACGCCGCGGACGAACTGGACCGGGGTCTCGAGCGGGTTCAGAACTCGAGCACGGCGCGGCCGGGCTCGAGCCGCACGCGGGAGACCGAGTACGGCAGGCGGAACGGGGCCATCAGGTCGAAGCCCTCGGGGTAGTCCTTGCCCTTCGTGTTGCGCCGCACCAGGTCGGCGACCACCGACGGCGGCACCGGGAACGAGCCCAGCCGCACCGACTCCAGCACGAACGTGCCGAAGCCGTCCGCGCTGCGCAAGGTGCCGGCGATCTCCAGCGGCACCGCGCCGAAGAACGCGAGCGCCTCGAGGTTGCGGTCGAGCTGCAGTCCGACCTGTCGCAGGTCGACGGTGCCGCGGCCCTCGATGCGGTCGCGGCCCAGCGTGAAGTTCACGCCGGTCAGGCCCGGCGGCAGCTTCGGCGCCATCGTCAGGTTGATCCAGGAGTTGAGCTCGGACTGGCCGACGCCGACCGGCCGCGCGCCCTTCTTCGGGCGCTCCCCCTTCTTCCAGCGCGCCTCGAGGTCGCCGAAGCGGGCGGCCAGCGAGTCGGCCTCGGACCACGACGTCCCCGGCGGCGGCGCGGGGCGCGCAGCGGGGGCCTGCAGCAGCAACAGCGCGAGCACGAAGCTTCCGCTTCCCATCTTTCGATTATAGGGATGCGATCAGCGCTTGCGACCGAGCACGGCCGCGGCGAGCGCGTTGCCGGGTTCCGCCTCCAGCACCAGCCGCGCCTCGCGGTGGGCCTCGTCGACCTCGCCCATCTCCAGCAGCAGCGACGCCAGCTCGGCGCGCACCGCCGGGTCCTCGCGGCACCACAGCGACATCCGCAGCGCGTTCTTCGCCTCCGGCCGCGCGCCGCGCTTGCGGTGCAGGCGCCCCAGCATGTGGTGGACGCGCGGGCCGTACGGGTCGAGGTAGGCCGCGCGGGTCAGCGCGCGCTGGGCGCCGTCGAGGTCGCCCTGCGCCGAGAGCTTGTCGGCGCGCGCCAGCAGGCCCGCCGCCATCTCCGCGTCGCTGCGGCCCTCGGCGTCGATCGCGATCACCCGCTCGGAGAGCATCAGCCGCTCGAAGCGCCGTGACAGGTCGCGCTCCCGCAGGTGCGCCCAGGAGGGAGCGGCCTCGAGCACCGCGCGCCACTCGGCGTCGGCCGCCTCGCGCTGGCCGGCGGCGGTCAGCGCCCAGGTCAGCACGACCCGTGCGCCGAGGTCGGAGGCGTCGGCCGCGACCGCGCCGCGCGCCCAGAACGCCGCCGCCGCCGCGTCGCCCTCGTGCAGCAGCGCGAGGGCCAGGTTGGCGACCGGCTCGGGCGCGCCCGGGGCCAGGTCGACCGCGCGGCGCAGCTCGTCGCTCGCCTTCGAGGCTCCGCGTCCGCGCAGCATCGCGACCGCGTGGTTGTTGAGGGCCGCGGCGGTCGGGCTCTCGGCGATCAACCGCCCCGCCACGGTCGCAGCCTCCCGGAAGCGGCCGAGGCCGATCAGCGCGACCGTCGACAAGTGCCGCGCCTCCCGGAGGAGCGGCGAGGTGGGCGCGACGCGCGACAGCACGTCCTGCGCCTCGGCCATCTCGCCGACCTCGACGAGCTGGCGGCCGAGCGCCACCCGCGCCTCGTCGTAGCTCGGGTCGGCGTCGAGCGCCTGCCGCAGCAGGCGGCGGCGCTCTCCGCCGTCGGCGCTCGCGAGGGCCTCGCCCAGCCGGCGGAAGGCGAGCGGCGCGGGCGAGCGGCGCGACTCGAGGAACGCCGCGCGGGTCGTCACGGGCCGCGTCGGCCCCGCCAGCGCCAGGTCCCAGGCCAGCTCGTCGACCAGCAGCGCGGCCCGGTCCAGCGGGCCGCTCACCGTGAACGGCGCGGAGAGCGTGCCGCGCCGCACGTCGAGCAGGCGCAGCGCGAGCGTGAGCTGGTCGCCTTCGCCCGAGTGGCGGCCGACCACCACGCGCGCGGCGCCCAGCACCTCGGCGATGCGGATCGCGGTCGCCTGCGAGACCCGCGGCGCCGCGATCTCGAGCGCCGCCTGCGCGCGCAGGCGGTCGGCGCGGGTGATCGCGTCGGCGCCCAGCGCCGCCAGCGCCCGCGGCAGCCGCTGGGCGATCGCCTCGGCGAGGAACGCGCGCGCCGGATCGGCCGGGCCCTCGGGCGGCATCACGAGGACCGGTCCGGACTCGGGCCCGCGCGGGGCCTGCGCCGCGGCGGGCAACGCCAGGGCGAAGGCGAGGATGGTGGCGGCCGCGCGCTTCAAGCGTCGACTCGCGCGGGCGGACGGGCCCAGGCGTGGGCGGCGAAGGTGCGGCGCGGCACGTAGCCGAGCCGCGCATAGAGCTCTCGCGCGCGCTCGTTGCCCACCGTCACCGAGAGCGACGCGCGCCCCATCCCGTCGCGACGGAACACGTCCATCGCGCGCAGCAGCAGCGCGCGCCCGATCCCGCGGTGCTCGAGGCCCGGGGCGACCGACACCTGGCACACGTGGCCGTTGTCGGCGCTCAGGCGCGAGGCCAGCAGGACGCCGGCGAGGCGCCCGCTGCCGGTCTCCGCGACGCGCGAGGCCTCGGGGTCGAAGCGGCCGCAGCCGTTGCGGAGCACGATGCTCTCGACGAAGCCGCGGGTGGTCGCCGCCGTCGCGTAGGTGGAGTTGAGGCGCGCGTCGAGCGAGCCCTCGTGGCTGCGCCAGATCAGCTCGGAGGCCGCCGGCAGGTCGTCGCGCCGCAGCGCCCGCATCCGCGCCTCGGGCGCGGGAGGTAGCGGCGCGTCGAGGTCGCGCACGACGTAGTGGCGCGGGCGGCTGACGAAGCCGGCGCGGACGAGGCGCGAGTCGGCCGCCTCCGCGGTGCAGAACAGCGTCTGCGCCTCGACGCGCAGCGTCCCGAGGTCGCGCCGAGCGTCGTCGATCAGCCCGTCGAGCAGCACCTCCTCGACGCCCTGGCCGCGCAGCCGCGCGGTCGCGAACAGGCCGCCGATCACGACCCGGGTGCCGTCGACGATCGCGTAGCCGTAGGCGAGGGCGTCGCCGCCGTCGTCCGTGACGCGCCCGAACACGCTTCCGCGCTGCAGGCCGGAGACCACCGCCGAGCCGACCTCGGAGTAGTCCCACGACAGCGCCTGCAGCCAGTGCCGCGCCTCTTCGTCCAGCAGCGGCCGCAGCCGCGCGGCCGGCACGGCGTTCAGCGCTCGCGTGCGCACGTGTCCCCTGACATCGCGGCGCGGATTGTAGCCGCCGCGCGCCGCGTCGGCCCATAATGCGCCGGTGACCTCCGCCCTGCGCGAGCCCGGCCTGCTTCTGCCTGCGGCCTTCTTCGCCGCGTCCGGCCTGCTCGAACTGGGGCTGCGTGCCGCCGAGGCGCCGCGACCGCTGGCCTTCTGGCCGTTGTGGCAGGCCGTGGGCCACGCCCTGATGGGGCTGCTGCTGGCCGCGGGGCTGCTGCGCCGGATCGCGCTGTGCCGGCTGCTGGCCCTCGTCTACTGCCTGGCCGCGCTCGTCACCTGGCCGATCGTGCTCGGCTTCGCGCTCGCCGGCGCTCCGTTCAGCTACGGCCGCGGCCTGGTGATCCGCAGCCTGTTCGAGTTCCCCGCCTGCGGCGCGCTGCTGCCGTTCCTGCGCAGCCCGCGCGCCGCCGCGCTCTACGACCGGCCGCTGTTGCGCGGATGAACGCGGCCCCGGGAAACGAAGCGCTCCGTGCGCTCGACCTGCTCGGCTCCGTCTCGGCCGCGCTGGCCCGCGCCGAGAACCTTCCCGCGGCGATCCAGGCCGCGCTCGAGTCCACCGTGCGCGGGCTGGGCTTCGAGTCCGGCGCCCTCTTCCTGCGCGAGACCGCGACGGGCGACCTGGCGCTCTCGCCGCACGTGGTCGGCCTCAGCCTCGAGTATGCGTCCGAGATCGCGCGCTTCCAGGCGGGCGAGGCGGTGCTCGGGCGCGTGCTGCAGTCCGACACCCCCCGGGTCGTCGAGGACCTCTCGGCCTCGCCCGACGCCCGCGAGGCGACCCGCCGCAGCGGCTTCCGCACCTGCGTGTTCGCGCCGCTGTTCGCCCGCGGCCACGGCGTCGGCGTGCTGGTCGTCGGCGGCCGCGTCCAGCGCGAGGTGAGCGAGGCGGCGCGGCGCACGCTCGGCGCCGTCGGCGCGATGCTCGGCGCGGCGCTCGACGGCGCGCGCCTGCTGGAGAGCACGCAGCGCCACCTCGCCCAGGTGCAGGCGCTGTGGGAGATCGACCGCGCGCTGGTCGAGGACCGCGAGCTCGACGAGGTGCTGGGCGCGATCGCCCGCGAGGCGGCGGAGCTGGGCGGCGGCGACTCCGCGATCCTGCTGTTCGAGCCGGACGGGTCCCTGCGCACCGCGGGGGCCCAGGGCCGTCGCGCCACCGACGTGCTCACGCGCTGGCCCGACGCGGCCGGCGCCGACCCCGCCGCGCGGCTGCGCGAGGGCCACCCCGTCGCCGTCGGCCTCGGCGGCCCCGGCGAGCGGCTGTGCGCGCTGCTGCTGCCGATGCGCTCCGGGCGCCGCCCGCTCGGCGGCCTGGTCGTGGTCAAGCCCGAGGCCGCGCTGCGCGACGACGACCTCACGCTGCTCGCCACCTTCGCCCACCAGACCGCGGTGGCGCTGGCCAAGGCGC
>JAANMV010000864.1_pt1 | contig 35931 bp, 25 predicted proteins | sample 7279661 | NCBI WGS metagenome assembly JAANMV01 (sample SAMN14094540, study PRJNA606508) | bioreactor metagenome | isolation source: A lab-scale SPAN reactor treating ammonium-rich wastewater day 121 | place: Ireland: Galway | collected 2017-05-16
TGCGGCGTCCTGGTCGAGCGGAAAAAAAACCTCCCCATCGCGCCGGTCGGACGCTTTCCCGCGGCCTATTCCATTCTCTTTTTCGCCCAGCCCTACGACCGCGCCTATTCGCTGACCCGCGAGGCCGAGCTCGACAAGATGCTCGAGGTGCTCCAGCCGCTTACCCAACAGGTCGAGCGCGACGATAAAAGCGTTGAGGCGACATTGGATTCGGGGCGGCGCGTGCGCTTCGACCTCGCGAAGGGAGGGGTCCCGCGCGAGATCCATTACCTCGACGCCGACGGCGAGGATTCCTGGCTCGCGCGGCTCGAGTTCCTGCAGGCCTTTCGCGACGCCGGCGTCTTCGCGACCTACTTTTCCAAAAATCCCTATTACGCCGAGGAGCAGGACGCCTGGCTGCGCCTGTATTCCCCCATCGTCACCGCCCGCGACACGCCCACGCTCAGCCTGGAGGAATTGGGAAAAAAATCCTGGAAGGGCGTCCTGCTCTTCCCCGACCTGCACGGCAGCGTGGCTCGCTACCGCCAGCTCGTCCGGCTGCTGAAGAAAGAAAAACTGGATTGGTTTGCCCTGGAGATGTTCTCGCAGCGCATGCAGGGGACGCTCGACGATTTTCTCTCGGCCGCGGAGGGCTCGGATCAGTTTGTCGCGGCGAAGGCGAAGATCCAGAACCACCTCGCGCCCTTTTGGAACCCCTACTTCAAGGACCTGAGCGATCCCGACGACAGCCCCTACTACCGATTGCTCCTGCTCTGCCGAGAGCGGAAGATCCCGGTGATCGGCCTCGACGCCATGGGCTACTACTCCTTCGCCAGCCAGCGGCTGGCCCCGCTGACCATCGGGGCCCGCAACGCCCTCTGGGCCCAGGGCATCCCCGCCAAGGGCCGCGGGATCGTCTTCGGCGGGCAGGGCCATTTCACGTCCTATCGCAAGGCGCGGGTGCAGGATTTTATCTGGGAGCTGACGCCCAAGCGCTCCATCCACCTGTTGAGCTTTGAAGAAAAAGCGGATTAGGCGCGGTCGCCGACGCGGCGGATGGCGCGGCGACCGAAGATCGCCGCGGGCGAGCGGTAGTGCTTGAACTCGAGCAGGTTGCCCGAGGGGTCTTGCAGGAAGAAGGTATGGTGCTCGACGGGGGTGCCGGGAAAACGCACCTTGGGCTCTTGGTAGAATTTCAATTTCTCGCGCCGCGCCCGGGCGAGCAGCCGCTTCCAGCCCGCGAGGGTGGGGAAGACCAAACCGAAATGCCGCGGGTAGATTCCGCGCTGCGCCCGCGGCTCGCGGTCGCTCAGCTGGGCCACGATCTGGTGGCCGCCCAGCTTAAGGATCAGCGAGTGCTTCGACTCGCGGCCGGCCTTGCAGCCCAAGGACAAGTAGAATTTCTTCGCCGCGGCCAGGTTGCGCACGGGAAAGGCCAGATGAAAGCGTGCCTCAGCCATGGGTCCGGCCTCGCTTGCGAAAATCCCGGTAGAGGCGATGCACCCAACGCGCCAGGGCGGAATCGGCCCAGCGCGCGTGGGTCTCTTGCAGCGGCTCCGGCAGGTTGGAGGCGGGGGGCCAGGGATAGTCGTGCTCCGACGGCGTGAAGAGCGGCGCCAAGAGCGCCGCGGCTGCCATGTCCGCGCGGCTGAAGCGGCCGCCGACCAGGAATTCCCGGCGGGCCACCTCGCGGTCCAGGCGCCGCAGGGCCTCGTCGAGGGCCTGCTTCGAGCGCTTCACCGGCTCGGGGTAGATGTTCATGCTCTTGCGCATCAGGCGTTTCACCAGCGGATAGGTGAAGAAGTAGAGATAGCGTCCGTACCAGGCCTGCTGCTCGAGGATCAGCTTCGGCATCAGGCGGGGCTCGTCCAGCAAGTAATGATAGAAGTAGCGCCGCAGGTGCTTGCCGACCTCCGCGTCGCAGTATTCCTCCCACTCCAGGGCCTCCTTTTGCTCCGCGGCCTTGTCCGGGATGAGGGGAGGCGAGGGGATGGCATGCTCGAGAAACTCGAGGATATGCGTCGAGTCCTGCAGGATCTTGCCCTCGTAGTCCAGGATGGGGACGCAGCTGCGCTTGGCCAGGCGCTTGGTGGTGAGGAGGTGCGGGCCGGGCAATAGGTTGACGATCTCGTAGGGCAGGCCCTTGTAGTCGAGGGCCCAACGGCTCTTCTCGCAGTAATGGGAGATGGGGAATTGGTAGAGTCGGATCATCCGGGATCCTTAGGAGACGAAGGCCTTGACGCGCGGCCTGATCTGATCTTGACTGCGCGCATCCTTCGCATCATGGGCCCAAGCCCTCTTAATTTTCAAGGGAGAAACATGCCGCCGCAAATTTACAAGCCCGACAAGGTCCAAGGCCCCTTCGACGCGATCGTGATCGGTTCCGGCATCGGGGGACTGGCCGCGGCCGGCCTGCTCGCCCGCAAGGGCCGCAGGGTCCTCGTCCTCGAGCGGCATTACGTCGCGGGGGGCTTCACCCACACCTTCTCCCGCAAGGGCTACGAGTGGGACGTCGGGTTGCATTACGTGGGCGAGGTGCACCGAAAAAATTCGATTTTGTCCCGAGTCCTCGAGGCCCTGACCGGGGGCGCGCTGCAGTGGAACAAGATGCCCGCGATCTACGACCGGGTCTGTTTCGGCGACGAGGTCTTCGATTACGAGGCGCCGCGGGAACGGCTTCGGCAGAGGTTGGAGGAGCGTTTCCCCAAAGAGCGGGGGGCCATCGCGGAGTATTTCCGCCTGGTCGACGAGGTCAACGGCGCGGCGAAGAGCTTCTACATGGCCAAGGCCCTGCCCGCGGCGCTCGGCGCCCTGGCGGGCGGCCTGCTCTCGCGGCGCTTCCACCGGCTCTCCGACTGCACCACCTATGAGGTGCTCTCCGGGCTGACCTCCGATCCGCAGCTGATCGGCGTCCTGACCGCGCAGTACGGCGACTACGGCCTGCCGCCCAAGCAGAGCAGCTTCGCCATCCACGCCCTGGTGACCCGGCATTATTTCGACGGCGGGAATTACCCCGTCGGCGGCTCGGGCCGCATCGCCGAGACGATGGCGCCGGGCATCGAGGCGGCGGGCGGGCAGATCCTGGTGAAGGCCGAGGTGCGCGAGATCTTGCTGCGCGGGGGCCGCGCGGCCGGCGTGAGGCTGGCCGACGGCCACGAGATCGTCGCGCCGCTGGTGATCAGCGACGCGGGGGCGGGCAACACTTTTATGCGCCTCCTCCCCGAGTCGGAAGGGCGCGTCGCCAAGATCCGCCGGGCGCTGCGCGAGATCAAGCCCTCGGCCGGCCACCTCTGCCTCTACGCCGGGCTCAAGCGCTCGGGCGCCGAGCTGGGGATCACGCCCAGCAATTACTGGATCTACCCCGGCTACGACCACGACCAAAACCTCGAGCGCTTTCGCCGGGACCCCGAAGCCCCTTTGCCGGTCTGCTACCTTTCTTTTCCCTCCTTCAAGGACCCGGCCTGGGAGGCGCAGCACCCGGGCCGCTCCACGATCGAGGCCATCACCTTCGCGCCCTACGACTGGTTCCGGCGCTGGGAGACGACCGAGTGGCGCAAGCGCGGCTCTGACTACGAGGCCCTCAAGGAGCGCTTCGCCCGGCGCCTGCTCGAGCAGCTGGACCGCTGGGTCCCGGAGGTCCGTGGGAAGATCGACTACTACGAGCTCTCCACGCCGCTCTCGACGCGGCACTTCGCCAACTATCCGGAGGGCGAGATCTACGGCCTCGACCACACGCCGCGGCGTTTTCGCCAGAGCTGGCTCAAGCCCCGCACGCCGATCCCCGGACTCTTCCTCGCCGGACAAGACGTGGTCAGCGACGGCATCGCCGGGGCCCTGATGGGCGGGGTCTTGGCGGCGGCCGCCGTCCTGCGGCGCAACGTCCTGCAGGATCTCATGAAGCCGCGGCCCTGAGGTATTTTCTTGATTCCTAGGGGGAATTTCTCTAGGGTCGCCGCGGGTTCTGAACCATTCTATACAATAAGGAGCATTTCATGACTGCGAAGCCTGTCAAACGGGCGCTGGGCTTAAGTGTCCTTGCCGCCTTCAGCGCCGGAGCGATTTCCGCCTCGGCCCAAACCTTCGATACGCCGCCCAGCGATTTCATCCTCGAGCCGCCTCCGGTTTCGGGCGAGACCTTCTTTCTTCCGCCCCTTCCCACCACCTTGAACATCGGCGATTTCGATCCCAGCGTCACCTCGTCGGTGACCGGCGCCGGGCTCAACGACGTGGTCGTCATGGGCATTCCCGCCTTCAGCAACGATCCCGAGTCCCTGACCCACCGGATCTGGACCATCGTCCACGACAGCGGCAGCAACACCCGTTCGCTCGCCCAGACCGATCCCTCGGACATCGTGGTGACCTCCGAGGAAGAAACCTTCTATTTTCAGCCCTCCAGCGTCCAGGTCACCGACCTGAACGGCGACGGCCAGAACGACTTGGCCTTCATGGATCCCTTCAACCTGTTCCTGAGAGCGGTCGAGCATGTTAACGAATTGTCGGCCCAATTCAAGTTCCAAAAGTCGGGCGGCGGCAACCCCGCGCGAGTCCTGGGCATCCCGGGGCAAGGTTCGGCGCCCTTCTTCGCCACCTCGATTAATGAGCTCGGTTCGCAAAGCGAAGATGCCAGCGCGCCGGCGCCGTTTTTCTCCGAGATCTCCCAGCCCATCCTGGCCATCGGAGATTTCGACGGCGACGGGGTCTCCGACCTGGCCTTCTATGACTTTATCGCCGCCCTCGCGCAAGGGGCGAACGGCGATCTCGCGGCGGTCCTTCAGAACAACGGCACCTTAAATCCGCTGCCCCGCACCGATACCGTGCTGAACGTCCCCAGCGGCGTCGGTGACGGAAATGGAGGTTACAATGTGGCCGCGGCCGACCTCGACGGCGACGGCATCACCGACCTGGTCATGACCTTCGACGTCGACAACGACGGTCCCGAAGATCCGGACCGTCTTTTGGCCTTCCTCGGCAACGGCGACGGCACCTTCAATCCAGAGCCCGCTGTCAACGTCGCCCTCGCCGACGGCGATCTGCACGGCCTGGTGATCGGCGATTTCGACGGCAATGCCTTTTTGGATTTCGCCCTCTCGAACGCCGGCCTCAGCGAGGGGCCTTCGACCACCGGCGAAGTCTTCGTTGTCTTCTGCGGCCCCGGCACCCCCGCGGCTTGCAGCCTGACCACGCTGACCTTGCCTCAGACCGTCGTCACCAATCTGGCCTCGGCCGACTTCAATAGCGACGGCTTGGACGACCTCGCCTTCACCCAGTTGAGCTGCACGACGGATCCCTGCGACGGCAGCTCGATCGTGGGTAACGTCGGCGTCCATCTCAACCAGGAAGGGGCCTTCGGAGTTTCTCCGGACCAAACCCTGCTCTTGGGCGGGATCGAGGCGCGCCAGTTCCTCCTCCAAGTCGTCGCGGGAGACATCGACGACTGCGGCGGGCCCGACCTGGCCTATCTCGGTTTCCAGATCCCCGAGGAAAGCCCCGAAGTCGCGCCGACGATGAAGCTCGCGACCCTCGCCGGCGACGTCAAGCTGGGGCTTATCGGTACCACGACCAGCTACGCCTCGGTCGCCTTCAACGCCAACGAGGCCCCCGTGGCGGACGCCGGCGAAGGTACCCAGACCCCGGGCGGCATCCTCGTGGGCGGCGACCCCACCTGCGCGGATCCCTCCAACGACACTCAAGCCATCCTCTGGGAAGTGGTCTCGGGAACCGCGACGATCAGCGATCCGACCGCGGCCAACCCCGTGATCACCGACGCCAGCATCGGGGCGGTCCTGCAGGTCACCTGCACGGACGCCTGCGGCCTCTCCGACAGCGACACGGTGACCATCTCCAACCCGACGCTCTTGGAAGGAGCCGGTTGCAGCCTCGCCCTGACCTCGGCGGCGGTTTCCCCGACCGCTTGGGCCTTGGGCTTGATCGGCCTCCTGCCGATGTTGGTCCTGCGACGCCGCTCGCGTTAAAGAGACAATTGCTTCGAAAAGCGAAAAAACCCGGATCCGCAAGGATCCGGGTTTTTTTTGTCGGGTCGAACCTCGTGTTCGCGCCCACGAGAGTAAAAGGTCAGGCTCGAAGGGTGGAACTTTCATTTGGCAAGGCTCCTCCCAAGGGTTAACCTTCGGCCCTCAAGGGAGGAACCATGAAAAAATTCGCCGTTGCCGCCTTATTGTCACTGCTCGGTCTCCAAGCCTCGGTGCACGCCGCCCCGCCGGCCGGCCCCGAGGCCGACAAGGCCGCCGTGCAATTGATGTTCGTCCAGTCCGCTAAGGGCGTCGCCTTCGACGGAAACAAGATGACGCTCAAAGGCGTCAGCCCCTCGACGCTTTTCTTCGCCGACCGCCCCGAACGCATCACCGGCCACCTGACGGTGCCCGCCTTCCTCAAGGAATGGGACGCCGGCAAGGACAGCTTCAAATCCGACCCTCCCAACGCGACGCTTTCGATTTTTTCCGACAACAAGGTGGATTACGTGGTGGTCGAGCTGATGAATCCGGTGCTGAACGGCGAGGACCTCACCTACGAGGTCCGCGTCCTGCAAGGTACGCCGCCCGCGAAGGGCGGGATCAGCTCCTTGTTCATCGATTGGTATTCTTACCGTTGGGGAGACTACTGCCACCGGAACTGGTACACGGGCGCGGTTTACTGCCATCGCCCCGGTTGGTACTATTATCCGGGCTATCGCTACTACTGGTAAAGCAGGCCCCTTGGGTTTAAGATGGTTTCCTACGGACCTTGGGGATTGCCGTCGGAGAGCAATTTGGGGCGCTGTTCCAAAATATCGTTTTTTTTGTCGGTCCTGGCCTGCCTGTCCGCCTGCGGCGCCGCAGAGGCGCCCATGGGACCCGCCGTGCCTCCGCCGATCTCCGGAGGCGCCGACACGCTCGCGCCGCGCTTGCAGAACGCCTCGCCCGCCGCGGGCGCCGTCGAGGTGCCGGTGACGGCGGAGGTATCCGTCGTCTTCGACGAGAATCTGGATGAGGCGACGACCCGGCTGCGCGGCCTGCGCCTGTTTCGCGGCGGCGCCGAGGTGACGGGGCAGATCCTCGCCTCGCCGGCGGGAGTGACCTTCCGGCCGCTGGAGACCTTGGAGTACGGCTCCGAATACGAGGCGGTCGTGGACGGCGGCGTCTCGGATCTCGCCGGCAATCCGCTGGGTTCGGAGCTCCGCTGGAGCTTTCGCGTCGAGACATTCTTGAGCGACCTGCCGCTCGTCTTTCTCGATCCGCAGGGCGTGACGATCCCGGACGATCCGAAAATCCCCGCCCGGCTCCGCCTCGAGGCCGGCGACGGCGGCGTCGATTACGAGGGCTGGGCCGGCGTCGAGATCCGCGGGCACTCCTCGCAAACCGCGCCCAAAAAACAGTACGGCTTCGAGACCTGGGACGAATTCCAAGACGAGGTCGAGGTCGAGTTGTTGGGCATGCCCGAGGAAAGCGACTGGATCCTGCAGGGAAATTATTTCGACGCGAGCCTGCTGCGCAACTACTTCGCCCTCGAGCTGAGCCGCGCGACGGGACGCTACGCGCCGCGCCTGCGCTTCGCCGAGCTGTTTTTAGCCCTCGCGCCCGGCGACCCCCGCTATTGGGGCGTCTATGCCGTGATGGAAAAAATCAAACGCGACGCCAACCGCGTCAGCCTGAAGAAGTTGGAGCCGGAAGACAACGCCGAGCCTGAAGTCACCGGGGGCTATCTCCTGGCGATGGACAAGCTCAACCCCGGGGATCTTTTTTTTGAAACCGCGCGCGGCACCCTGCTGCTCCACGAGTACCCGAAGGGCGAGGACATCACCGCCGACCAGGCGGCCTGGATCCAAGGCTACATCGAGGATTTCGAGGCCGCGTTGGAGGGCCCGGATTTTCGCGATCCGGTCTTGGGGTACCGAAATTTTTTGGACCTAGAATCTGCGGTGGATTTTTTCCTGGTGAACGAGCTGCTCAAGAACGTCGACGCCTTCGCCTTCAGCACTTTTATGTCGAAGGAGCGCGGCGGGAAGCTGCGCCTGGGACCGGTGTGGGACTTCGACCTGGCCATGGGAAACCTGCTGGGAGGAGGCCTGGGCGCGCCGGAGGGTTGGCAGCTCTGCGCGGGGCGGTGGATCGGGCGCCTGCTGGAAGACCCGGATTTCGTCGCCGCCGTCGCGGCCCGTTACCGCGAGCTGCGCTCGGGGGCCTGGAGCGACGCCGCCATGGCGGCGATCCTCGACGAGGCGACGGAGGCCCTGCGCGAGGCGGGGCCGCGCAACGACCGTCGATGGTATCGCGGGCAGGGCTTGACCTTCGAGAGCCGCGGGGCGGAGCTGCGCGCCTGGCTAACGGCTCGCCTGGCCTGGGTCGATTCGAGTGTAGAAAATCTTTGCCTGCCGTGATATAAGAACCCCCTGAAATAAGTTAGAAACTTCCAAGGGCGCGTCGGACGATAATGGTCGCGGCTTGGGGTCGCCGCGTCGCTGCGGATCAAACGAAAGGAATTCAAATGCGTACACTTTCTCATTTCCGGATTTCTGCCTTGTCTGCCATGCTTTTTGCCCTCGCCGCTTGCGGCGGAGGTGGAGGCGGAGGTGGGGGTGGCGGCGGGGGCGGTGGCAACCAAGGCCTCGCCAACCTCAATTTCGGCGCACCGACTTCCTTGGTCGCCGGCAACGCGGCCTCGGTGCCCGCCAAGGCCCAGGCGCTCTACGTCGGCGATTTCACCGGCGACCAAAAGCTGGACTTCGCCGTCCTCAACACCACGGTCGGGGTTTTCATCGGCGACGGCAACGGCGGGTTCGGCAATCGCCTCGACGCCACCACGACCCTCACCGGGCCCTCGGCCTTGACGGCCGGCGAATTCGACGGGCAGCCCAACATTGATCTCGTCGCCGCCTTCCCCGGGACCAACCAATTCGATATCTTTTTCGACCCGGAGCGCGACGGGCAATTCGCCAACGACGCGCCCTTCGCCGGTGGCCAGGCCCCCGAAGGGGTCGCGGTCGCGGACTTCGACGGCAACGGTCATCCCGACATCGCCTTGTCGGACTCCGGCGACAGCAGCCTGACGATCAGCTTCAACGCCGGCAACGTCACGCTCGCCGCCACCAACTTTCCCTCCGGCGGCAAGCTGAACGGCCCGCGCAACGTGGTGACCGGGGATTTCAACGGGGACGGCAAACCGGACTTGGCCTTCGCCAACTTTGGAGGGAATAACCTGGCCGTTTGGCTGAACAGCGGCGACGCCTCGCCCCTGACCGACCTGTTTCCGGCGGCCAACCTAAATGACGGTCTCGCTTTGCCCACCGGAGCGAATGTTCAGGGCCTGACCGCGGCCGATTTCAACGGCGACGGCAAGCTCGACTTGGCCTCCGCCAATCCCAGCACCAAGAACGGCAGCGTCTTCATCAACCAGGGCAATGGGACCTTCGGGACCGCCGTGACGGTGCCCGCCGGCGCCGACGCCTTCGCGGCCGCCGCGGCCGACTTCAATCTCGATGGGAAGATGGATCTGGTAATTGCCAATACCTTCGGCGTCAACGAAGTGGACGGCGACTTCTGCGTCTATCTCGGCAAGGGCGACGGCACCTTCGACGCCCCCAAGACCTTCACCGCCGGCAAGGACGCCGCGGACCAGCCCAACCACCCGCGCTCGGTGGCGGTGGGCGACTTCAACGGGGACGGCAAGCCCGACCTCGTCATGGCGGGGTCGCCGGGCGACACGGCGATCGTGGTCTTGAATACTTCCAATTGACAGGAGGAAATATGAGCAACGCCACCGCCACCTCCGCCGCTCCCGAGGCGGCGCCCCGCATCGAGCTCAACGGACCGGCCCCGGATTTCGAGGCCAACACCACCCACGGCCCCATCCGCCTCTCCCAGTGGGAGAAGGACAAGTGGGTGATCCTCTTCTCGCACCCCGCAGACTTCACCCCGGTTTGCACCACCGAGTTCATGGAATTCGCCAAGATGCACGAGGAGTTCAAGAAGCGCAGCGTCGCCCTGCTGGGCAACTCCATCGACAGCGTCTACAGCCACATCGGCTGGGTGAAGAACATCGAGAAGAATTTCGGCGTGAAGATCCCGTTTCCGATCATCGCCGATCTGGACCAGAAGGTCGCGAGGCTCTACGGCATGATCCACACGCCCAGCGCCGCGACCGCGACGGTCCGCTGCGTCTTCTTCATCGATCCCAAGCGCAACGTGCGCGCGATGGTCTACTATCCGCTCAACGTCGGCCGCAACTTCGACGAGATCCTGCGCGTGGTCGACGCCCTGCAGACCGTCGACAAGCACGGCGTCGCCTGTCCCGCCAACTGGCGGCCGGGACAGGAGGTGATCGTGCCGCCCCCGGTGACCGCGCAGGCCGCCGACGAGCGCGTCGCCGACAAGTCCCTGCAGGTCACGGACTGGTATTTTTCGAAAAAGAAGATCTAGCCTCGGCGCCGCCAGCCCGTCGCGGTTCGAGCGGGCCTTTCATGCAAAAACGCCGGTCCCTTGGACCGGCGTTTGCCGTTTAGCGGTCCTTCCGGAATAAGCCCAGCAACCCCGCGGAAAGAAAGGCCAGGGCGGCGCAGGAAAGATAGGGCGGGCTCAGCCGGGTCCCCTCGACCATGCTGCAGCTCCAACCGCCGGTTCCACCGGGGCCCGGCATCGCTTGGACGAAATCGTCACCGAGCGTCTCGCCGCCTTGCGCGGTCTCGGCCGACGAGACGGGCGAGTTTGAGCGGCCCTCTTCGTCCTCGGGAAGGGAGGCCGCGATCGTCGCCTCCGCGGCCGCGGGCTTCGGCTCGGCCTGGCAAAAGCGATCGCAGCCGTCGCCGTCGAGGGTGTTGCCGTCGTCGCATTGCTCGTCCTTGGCGTTCACGGCGCCGTCGCCGCAATAGGTTTCCACCGGGAAGATCGGTTTGGGCGCCTCGACTTGGCAGAAGATGTTGCAGCCGTCTCCGTCCAAGCCGTTGCCGTCGTCGCACTCCTCCGGCGCGGCGAGCTTGCCGTCGCCGCAGCCGGCGGGGACTTTAAATCCACCGGCCTCTTGTCCCGACGCTTGCCGAGCCGCACCCCAGCCGGTGAGGGCGATGAGGGCGATGAGGGCGATGAGAATTATTTTTCCTAGCTTCATAATTTCCTCCTTAAGGTACGAGGCCTCCCAGCCTCGTGAATTCCGTCCTTTGGTAAAGCAAGGCGTGTGCCAGGTTAATTTTTTGATTTTATTGGAAAAAATAATAGGCAGCAGGCGGCATGTACACAGGTTGGACCTGAATCTGCACAGCTTGAACAAAGAAAAAAAACCGGGGCCCCCCATCGGGGGGCCCTCGGCCCGGGCCTTTGGCAAGGGGTCCTCCAGCCCTAAACGGATTATTTTTTCAGGGGGGCCGCCGATTTGACGGCGAGGTGAGCGGCCGATTTCACCGCCAGGTGCTCCGCGGACTTGGTCTGAAGTTTTTTCGGCCCCGAGGCGGAGCCGGCCTCGATCCCGCCCAGCGCCCGGTGGGCGTAAAAGCCTTCCCGCGTTTGAGAAGGAAGGGACCTTGCCGGGAGGCCGCGCGTCGCGCCGGAGATTTCCCGATCGACTTTCCAGGATGGGCTTCGGCCCGAGTAGAGGCTGGGATCTCCGCGATCCACGGACATGGATTTCATATTTTCTCCGAAATATTTGGGGTTGAATGCTTAGGCCGCGATGAACACGAGCCCGTCCTTGACGCCGTCGAGCTTCGCGACGGGGATGTCGCCGTCGCTGATCTTGCAAACCACTGGCGAGAGCTCGACTGGCGTGCTCTTGGGGGCGGTGGTCACGGGCTTGGCGGCCTTAGCAACGACCGGCTTCGCGGCGGGGGCGTGCTTCGCCGCCAGCTTCTGCTTCTGCATCGTGTGCCACTTAGCCTGGTGGGCGTTCTGCTCCTTGAAGCGCGCGGCGAGGGCGACGTTCTCGGAGACGTGGCGCTTCTCGAGGGCCTGCTTTTCGCCGGCCTGCTTGTCCGCGAAGATTTTCTTGTCGGCGGCCTGCGTCTTCTCGAAGGAGGCGACTTGCTCGGCCGAGGGTTTCTTCGCGAGGAATTGGTCCTTGATCTTTTTCTGGTGGGCCTCGAAGGCGCCAAGTTCGGCCTTCTGCTTCCCGCCGAGGACCTTCTTCTCGTCCTCCTGCTTGCCGTAGAGGGCCTTGGACTCGCCGAGCTGGTGGCCCTTTAATTTGGCGACCTCGACGTCCTGCTGCTGCTTCAGCTCGTCGGCCTCGCGCAGGGTGCCCTTGGGGGCGGCTTCCGACTTGGCGCTGGTCTCGAGCTTGCCGAGGCCGACCGAGGCCTGCTTCGCGGCGCCGACGTCGCCGCCGGCGGGCTTCGCGGCCGCCGGCTTGCCGGCCTTGGCGCCGAGGAGGCCGCCGAGGATCTTGGAGACCCCGGCCATGTCCAGCATCATTTTCACGTCCACCGAACCGCTGCTTTTTCCCGCTCGATTGATCATTTTCGTGCCCTCCGTTAAATGCGCTCCGCTTTATGTATTACAATCGGGATGCCAAATTTAACTATTTGAAATAATTAAATATTATTAATATATGGCGATAAAAATACTCGAGAATCGGCACAATATGTACGATCCGATGACACATCTTGAACGTGCGGCCTTGGTCGAGTTTCCCGGTTAAAAATCCGGATCCGAGGCCTTTTGGGGCGGAGGCGTCTTGGGCAGGGGCTTGGCGGCCTTCGCGTAAAATTCCGGGTGCGCGCCCTTGTCGAGGCTCAAAAACTGAGCCTTGTTAAGCTTCAAGCGCTTGCCCTCGAAGACGGCGAGAAATTCGTCCTGGGACTTGTGCTTCCAGAGGTACATCGGCGCCTTCGGCGTGGGATAGCCCTCGACGGGGATGGTGTAGTTCGCTGCCTCCGCGTCGCTGACGCCGGTGAAGCTCGTCGGCCCCGTGCTCGCGGCCGCGGCCGGCGTTTCCGTTGGGGCCTCGGCCTGGAGTCCCGAGCCGGTCTCGCCTTTCGGCGCGCTTGGCGCCTTGGGGGCCTGGATCTTTGGGGCTTCGGGCGTTGCGTGGCTCGGCGCGGCGGCTTTGGACGCGGCTTTCGGTGCCGGCGAGGCCGGAAATTTTTTCGGGGCGACGGCGAGGGGATTTATGACGATCGGCGCGGTTTTAACCGGGGTCTTCGCGGGCTTGGGCGCCGCGGCCTTCTCCGGAATTTTTCCCGCAAGCGTCTCGGCGGGTGCCTTCATCGGCGCCGGAATCGCGACCAAGAGCGGCGCGCCGTAGGCCCTCGGAAATTTTTTTCCGAAGGCGCGGTAGCTGCCGGTGGCGTAGTCGTAGGCCGGGGCGCGGTGCCGCGCCTTCATGAGCTTTTCGTAGACGCCGCGGTCGTGCTCGTGGCCCTTGCGATAGGCGCAGAGCAGGGCGTCGGCGTTGTGATATTTTTCCTTGGCCTTCGCCGCGGCCGCCTCGAGCTTCGCGATCGCGCCCGGCTTCGCCTTGTCCTCGCGGGCCTTCGCGACCGCGGTCCGGGCCTTTTCGTAGCCGGAGAGCGCGGCGTTGTATTCCTTCGCCGCCTGGGCGTATTCCTTTTTCGAATTTTTCAGGTTCGCCCGCGCGGTTTGCAGGGCCTTGTCGGCCGCCGGATCGGCTGCGGGCTTCGCCTTCGGCTCTTGCAGGCGGCGCAGTTCGAGCCCCGCAATGAAAAAGTCGGGCTTGCCCTTTGCATCGTGCGGTACAACCACTTCCTTGCCGCTGCGTCTGTCGCGCAGGGCGAGGACCATTGGGGTTTTGGCGATCGCGGTCGAGGTTTTCATCACGCCGCCCCTTTCCGCGGCGCGCTCAGCGACGCATGGTTTTTCGCGAGCGTCGCGCCGGTCGGACCGCTCAGCTCCTCGCCCGCCGGGGCGAGGCCCTTCGTCGGGAGCGAGGGCTTCGCCAGCTTGGCCCCGGATTTTTCCATTTGTTTTTTCGCGCCCTTCGCCGCGTGGACCATCTGCTCGTATTTTTTCTTCGCGACCTCGGCTTTGGCCGAGAAGCGCTTGGCTTCTTTCATTTTGCCCATCGACCTAAAGGCCTTCGCCGTGTTTTCGAATTTCTCGTACTCGGCCTTGGCCTGGGCGACTTCGGTTTCGGCCTTGGTGACGCGGCCCTTCGCGGCCTCGTATTCGCCCTGCTTTTTTCCGACACCGGCGGTCGTCGCCTGGTCCACGAAGAAGGAAGGCCTGGCGAGCGGCTTCGGCCGCCATTTTCCGCCGTGCAGCTGCTTCAATCCGTAGCTTGGTTTTTGGAAGGCATCGGCCTTCGGGTTCGACTCTTTGCCGGGCTTAAGGAAGTTCGGTTTCACCTCGATCGGGGTCGAGGGGGCCCGGGGGCCGAAGAATACCTTGGAAAAGCCGTCTAATGACATCGTGTGCTCCTTGAGGCCTAAGAAGCCTCGAGCCTAGATAAAGCAAGCGGAATGCCATCTATAACTATATAAAATTATTAATATTATTTTGATTTATTCCAAAAGACGGTCTTGAAATCTGCACAAGCTGCACTCCGAACCTGCGCAAGTTGTAAAGGCGGGCGAAAAAAAACCCGGCCGAAGCCGAGTTTTCGAATGAGGAAGGGTCGAAAGCATTAAGCCTGTTTTTCCAGCGCCACGTAGGCGGCGGGGTTTAAGATCTCGTGCATCTTGGCCAGGAAGGGGCAGTCGGTCTGGGCCAGGTAATCCAGCATCAGCCGGTACTCGCGGTGGCCCTGCTTCTGCATCAAGTGCCGCGCGGTGGCGAGCGAGACGCCCTTGTTCTCCTCGACGATGCGCTCGAGGGCGTCGACGAAGCCGTTCAGGCGGTTCAAATCCTCTTGGATCTGCTGCTCGGCGCTGAGCGAGCCGAGCTCGGGGAGCTGTTCGGCCGAGATTTCCAGGGCGAGGACATTCATGTAGAAGTCGTAATCGGCGATCTGGCTGCGCAGCTCATGGATGTCCTCCATGGCCTCGAGATAGACCGAGATCTTCCGCTGCTTGGCCTCGCGGCGCTCCTGCAGGTCGAAAATCTTGGCGTTGCGGATGATCTGCGTCTCGTTCTGGAACCCGTTCATTCATACCCCCTTTGGCCGCCTCGCCCGGAACCGTGAGGCGACGCTACGGACTGATAAAGCAAGGGGAGTGCCAGAATTCTTTATCTTGAAATTATTACCTTATTTGGGTTTTTGCCCTGTCGCTTCAGTAGAAATCATTCACATTGTGAGCACTCTGGTTACAAGTTTCCCAAGCGCAACTTTTCCGGGCCGGGGCCGAACCTGTCTTGCCGATACTACATTTTTTCTCGATACCGGCGGTCAGGGGGCTGACCTTACGGGGAGATATTGTGTGAACCGCGATGCGTCGTGTCGACCGGCCGGGGGTGGATGCCTCCGCGCCTTCCCATGCCCCGTTTTCCGCCTCCGCGGGCCCCGTGCCTCCGGCGCGCCTCGCCCTGTGGGAGCGCCTGGCCCCGCGCCTCATGCCTCCCTCGAGTCGCGACGAGTGGCGGGCCATCCTCCAAGAACCCGACGAAGCCCTGTTACACGAGGCCCTGTGGTCTTTCGCGGCTAAACAGGAGCGGGCCGAGGCGCCGGAACGCGCGGCGGAGCTCTACGCCTATCTCGCCGAGGCCGCCGCGGCATCGAAACCGGACTTGGCGCGCCGCGCCCGCGAACGCCTCGCGTTCTTGCAAGGGAGCGGCCCGGTCCGGCTGCGCGTCGAATCTCTCCTGCATCGATTTTCCCGCGAGGCCTGTGACCCGGCCAATTTGATGGCGATGGTCTTGGCCGGATCCGTCTACCGCCTGACGCGAGCCGGGGTCTTGAGCCGTCTCCTGGCGTCGCCCGCGGCCAACCCCCTCACCCGCGGTTTCGGCGCGCGCGCCTTGGCGGCCGTCTCCGGCTTCGCCTTGGAGGCGCCCGTCTTCACGCTCGGCGGGAAGGCGGCGGGCGCGGCCTTGGGGCGCCCGCAAGCTTGGGACTCCGAATCTTTCGGCCGCGAGCTGGCTTCCAGCTATTTGGTCTTGGGAGGATTGAAACTGGCGGGGTGGGGCAGCCAAGCGGTGTACCGCCGTCTGGTGGACCCCGTAGGGGCGAACCTTGTGTTCGCCCCCATGCAGGGAGGGGGAGGGCGAACACAAGGTTCGCCCCTACAGTTATTGTTTCAGCAAGGCGGCATGCTCTCCGGCATCCTGATCGGTCACTCGCTGGAAGAGCGCCTCGGCCTGCGCCCGCGCCAGGATGGCGCGACGACGCTGACCGATTCGCTGGCGACGCTGCTGCAGTTTCACGTGGCGGGTCGCTTGACCTGCAGCGCCTTCGGGGAAGGCTTCCACCGCTGGGAACGGGGCCTCGACGCGCTGGCGGAGCGCGTCGCCCAGAACGGTCCGCCCTTGTTCCGCCCGCCCGCGCCGGTCCTTCTCGGCGCGACGCCTGCTCGGGCTTCATTGGCTTCGCCGCCGGTCGCGGACAGCGGCATGCTTTGGGCGATGAGCGGAATCCGGGATGCCGCCTCCGGCCGCCCGCCCCGCAGGCCCGAGCCGAGCCATCTGCCCTCCGTCGCCTCCGCCCTGCGGGGACTTCGGTCCTTGCCGAGGCACAGCCTGCCCCGCGACGAAGTCCATTTTCTGCTTCGCTTTTCGCGAAAGCTGGAGGCCGCCGGCCTCAAGGACAACGCCTATCTGGTCTTGGAGAAGGCGCTGGAGCTGGCCCGGCGCCTGGAATACGACTCGCAGGCGGCCGACTGCCTTGGCAGGGTCGGGGAGGCCATGGCCGACCTGAGTTACCTGCAGGACGCCCAGCGGGTCTTCGCCGAGGCGCGGCGCCGTATCGAGCGGACCAATGCTCACAGCCGGCCGCACCTGCTGGGCGATTTGTGGGCGAAGCAGAGGCGCGCCCAGGATCCCGACGCCGCGGACACATTGAAGAGCGCGTTGCGCGCCGCCCGCCGTCAGATCGAGGCTGGGCAATCCTCGAACGCCGAGTCCTTGGCGATTCGGGCGGCCGCCGAGGGCGAGCTGGCCCTGGCGCGGGATTTGATCGACGAACTCGCGGTGGGGCATCGCGCCTTCGCGGTGAGCGAGCTGGCGAGTCGCTGGGCGCGCGAGGGCTTCCAGCACCAAACCGTGGCTCGAGCCATCCTCCTGGAGGCCAAGGGGGAGATCCATCGCGGCGCGAAGCTGCGCGAGAACAATTATCCGGTTTATTGGCTGCACCGCCTGGGCAAGGCGCTGCTCGCCGCGGGACCGGACTACCGCGACGACGTCCACGAGGTCGCCCTGGAGATGCGCTCTTACTTGAAGGCGCACATCCCGGATGCGACGGCCTTCGCCTCGCAAATGGTCGATGCGGTCTCCCTGCTGGCCGGGGCGCGGAAGTTTCACGAGGCGCGGGCGATCGTCGCGACGGAATTTAGGGATCCCGGCTTTCGCTCCAAGGCCCTGGCCGCGGTCCTCGTGGAGTTGGGCCGGGCCGAGCGGATGGAAGACGCCGAGGCCCTGCTGCATTCCGAGCGCCTCCTGATCGGAGACCGCGTCTCGGTCTCGCTGGAGCTCGTCTCCTTATATCGGGGGAAGCAGGGCGCCTGGACGCCCGACGCGAAACGCCTCTTGAAAGAGGTCCGCGAGCTGCTCCTCCGCCATGAATTCTCCCGCGAGGGGCTCTCCCGTTTCGAGGCCCTGCTCCGCACGGCGGGGATGTTCGTCGAGGCCGGCGACCGCGTCGCCGGCGAGGAGTTGTACGAGGCGGCCCGGCAGGCGATCGCCGGCGACGTCATGATCGCGCCCGAGCGCGCGGCGGATCGCTACGCCGAGTTGGCACTGGAGCGGGCGGCGCGACTGGGCTTCGCGAAGATCCCTGAGAACCGCCCCCGCCTCTTCGAGACGCTGCGCCGTGCCGCCCGGCAAGGCGAGGCGCAGCGGGCGGCGCGGCTCGCCACTTTGCTGGGATTTTGCGAGGACGGATTCGAGTACGCGCGGGAGGAGATCGCCTCCCTGCCGGAGGATTATCGGCTCTGGGCACGCATCCATCTTATGGAAGGGGCGAGCCTCCTGCCGCGCGACACCGCGGGGCGCAAGGCCCTCGCCCAGGAAGTTAGGGAGATATTATTGGCGAGCCAAGAGAGCGCCGCGCCGCTCGCCCCGCGGGTGCATCGCCGGGCCGCTCAACTCCTGCTTAAGCTCGACGCCCCGACTTGGCTGCGGATCGCGCACGACAAGGTGCGGTCGACCTTGGGCCTCAGGCCGGAGGGTCTGCAGGCCTTCGTCTGGCGGACGACAGGCCGGACGATCGCCTTCCCCGAGCAAGATCCAATCTTCTACCAAACCCTGTTTTGGTTGGCCCGAAGCGGCCATCGCCCCAGTCAAGGCATGGTGAGGGAATGGCTGGAGCGCCTCGACTTTCCCGCGGCGCAGCGCCGCGTGCTGGTCCGCGCCCTGCGCGGTTCGGAGGGCCTCGCGTCGGAGCAAAAGGAAAAAGGAAAGATACTCCATTAAAAAATACCGTCCCTTCTCCGCTTCCAATCTCTAAGAGCTGTTTTTAGTCGGAGGTCGAAAGGCCGGAGGCCTCTTCAAATTACTGTTGTAGTTTATTAACTAAATTGTTAATAAACTACTATGATGGTTTTTCCTGAAGCCGTCCAAAAATACGCCCGCGAACAGCGCCTTTCTTTGCAAGACGCAGCTCAGGTCTTTTTACAAATGATCGTTTTGAAGCATCTGTCCGCACCGCAAGCCGTGTTCATGGGCGGCACCGCTCTGGTCTTGGGTTACGGAAATCCCCGGTTCTCCGAAGACGTCGATCTCACGCAAGTATCGAATCCCTCGCTGCTGAAGCCCGGCCTTGAAAAGTCGGCGGCCGAAGCCGCGGCTTGGTTGAATGCCTCGGCCAAGCTCTTGGCCCCAAAGCCCCAGGGACGGACTTGGCGAATGACCTTACGTTGGGGCCGGGCCGATTCCTTGAGCTTGCATGTCGATTCTCAAGTTCATCGGGCCTATTCTTCGCAAGCGATTTTACTGAGCTACCCCTCCATTCCCGCCTTCGTCTGCACGACGATGGCGCTCGATGAAATCCTCTCGGAAAAAATGTTGGCGGTCGCCTACCGGCGATATTTGGGGGGACGAGATCTCTTCGATCTTTGGTTTCACCTCTCCAAGGAGCCGGACCTGAAAGCCAGGTTGTCGAGGGTGGCGGAATACGCTCGTCATAAATTGCGCGAACGAAAACTCGACCGCACGGACTTCGAGGAGCGGCTGCAGAAAAGGCTTTTTCATCCTAGTTCTTTGACGCGGGCTCGCCAAGAATGGACTCGTTACCTGCCGGCGGAATTACAAAAACCGGCCTTGTTCCAATCGATCCTGGCCTTTGTCGCCAAGCTCCCGGAGGCTATCTGCCGTGAACTTGGTTGATTTTCTCCAAATTTTACAAACTCTCGCGAAGACGCACGGAAAGCGGGTCTTCTTGTTGCGGGAGATAGCCGCCCTTTCCGGCGCCTCGCGACCTGCGACAGGGATGACGCTGCTTCGCGCGCAAAAAAAAGGCCTGGTGTTTCGGGTCGGTAATCTCTGGGTCAATCGCACCGACCCCGCGCCGCTCGAAGAAATCGCCTTGGCCCTGCGCTCTCCCTCTTATATTTCTTTCGAGAGCGCGCTGTATCGGCGGGGCGTTCTTTCGCAATCGCCGCGTGGGGCCTTGACCCTCGCCACTCCCCGTCGTTCCGGAAGCTTCGTCACGCCGATTGGGACGATCCGTTTCATTCATCTCAAAAGCGACCTCATTTTCGGTTACGACGAAACGAGATTGGCCTATTCGGAAAAGGCATGGCTGGATCTGATCTACATTCGGGGACGAAGCGGCCGGCGCACCCTTTGGACCGAGCAGTTCTACCCCGAAACTCTCAACCGAAAGCGCCTCAAGCAGTTTGCCGGCCATTTCCCCCTTTGGGTGAGACAGAAAGCGGTGGGGGCGGGATAAAATTCCAACGGCGCAACAAACGGATGGTTCGTTGCCATATTGAGATAAAAAAAAGACCCCGGCAGAAGCGCCGGGATCTAGGGCTCACGAAATTTTTTTTAGAAGGCCTTCGTGTCGAGGAACAACACGGCCTAACTCCAAGGCTTATTTCTTGGGCGTCTCTTGTGGAGTTTCCGCCTTGGGCATTTCTAAAGCTCGCGGCAGGACCCGAATAGTCTCCAGTTCGAGACCTGTTTTGAAGCGCTGGAGGTCGATTTTTTCGCCCTTCTTATAGCGCTCTAAGGATTCCATCAGCTTCTCGCGAGGCAGGGCGTTGAATAGTTTGATTTCGTGAAGGAAGATCATTTCCCCATGAGGCTCGCGCAATGTCTCCCCATTCGGAGAGGGGTTTTTCGGAGCGTCTGGGCTTTCCTTTGATTTGCGTTTTGCCTTGCGCTCCGCCTTCGGCTTGGCCTTCGGGGCTTCTTCGGTCTGTTTCGCCTCCTGGCCGGCTTGCGAAGACGGGGCCGACGGTGGGCTTGGATTGCCGGACGTTTCTTTGGTCGCCTCTTGGCAGGTTTTGTTCAGCTCGGCCAAGTCTTTATTAACCTCTCCCAGGGCCTTTTTCAGCTCCTGAACCTCGGCCTGATTGTTGTCGGCCTCGTGCATCTTAATGGCGTCCAAAAACATCGTCGCGCGCTTCCGTAAATTTTCCCGTTCATCGCTCATGCAGCGTTGCATGAGTTTCTGGGCCGAGGGCCGGACGTCCTTAGCCGGCGCGTCGCTGCCGCCGGGCGTTTGCTGCGAGGCATCGCCGCGATCCGAGGGCGGCGGAGAAAGGAATTGCGGGATCCATGAAGCTAATTTTGAAAGCATGAAATACCTCCCAGAAATTGTTCTCGAATGCGCTTCCTGCGCCGGGAGATAAAGCAACGACTGTGCCAGGTGGAAGCGCTCCGATCGACCTCAGTAGGAGGACTGACGGGGCAGTGGGGGCAAAATGGCAGAAAACATGGAGATTTTTTTAGATATTAAAAAGCCGGTCGCTGCGCTCAAAAAAATCAGGGATCAAATAGGGTACTTTTTCCCGCGAAACGAGGGAGAGAAGGCTTCTCCTGATTTCAGAAAATTGCAAATCGCTGAGTGAAAAAGTCTCCAAACTCTTGGGGGAAGGGCACGGCTCGCCCGGCGATGAGTCCGGCCCTTCGGAAATAAAAAGACCCCGGCTAGGGGAGCCGGGGTCAGGGTTCTTCCTTAACGGAAGGGGCTCGAAATTTTCGGAGGAGGCCCCACCCTTCGGCAGGGCCTCCTCCTCTGGATCCGGTGTGCCGCCGGGTCGTTATTCAGAAAATCTTGGTCGCGCTTCGCACTCGACGCGCAGCTCGCCCGCGGGTTCCTTGCGCACCTCGCACTCGACTTCGGGGGGTCTCGCGGCTTGCGCTTCGTCCGCCTCGAAGTAGCGGGAAATTCCCTCGTAGAGCAGGTCCCCAAATTCGGCACCGAGGGAGTGTTGCAAAAACATCTTGCCCAGCCGATGGAGCTCCGCGGCCGCCTCTTCCTCCGAGTCGGGCGCCTGGCTCGCGGGCGGGTCCTGCCAGAGCCGCAGCAGGCCGGAGAGGCAGATCTCGTTCACGGGTTGCAGGCAGCTGAGCCCGGTCAAGAAGGCGTTCGGGTCTCGGCCTTCCGGCGCCTGGGGAGGCGGCGCACTGGGGCTCGCGGTCCCCCCGCTTTCCCCCGCGAGGTTTTGGACCGGCGGGGGCTTGGAGTGGGCGAGAGGGAGTAGGCTCATGATTCCGAATCCTTTCTATCTCTTTCGAGACAATCGAATATAAAGCAAGCGGAATGCCAATTATTAACTATTTGAAATTAAACAATATTATCTGATTAATGTGCGGTATTCCCCGATAAATTTTCTCAAGTTGTGACAAGAGTTTTTACAACTTGCATGCAAATGCGCTCGCGCTCGTTACAGCCTGTGTTAGAATTTCCCAGTGACGGTCGCGGCGGATTCCCTCAAGGCCTTGCCAAAAATCCTCCGGCGCTTGGGCGAAGGCGGGATGGGCGAGGTGTACTTGGCCGAGAGCCCCGGGGGGACGCGGGTGGCGCTCAAGCTGCTCACCCAGGTTCAGCCGGAACAGGTGGCGCTCTTCGAAGGCGAGGCGCAGCTCTTGGTCCAGCTGCGGCACCCCGCCATCGCCGGTATCTACGGCTACGCCGCCGACAGCCGTGCGCTCTTCGGGACGGATCGCGGGCCCTGCTTTTGGATGGAGTACGTCGAAGGCCGCGGCCTGCTGGAGGCCGCGCGCGAGGCGGATCCGGCGAGGGTCTTCGCCTGGCTTAAGGAGGCCCTCGAGGCCTTGCATGCCCTGCACGCCCAAAACATCTCGCACGGCGACATCTCGCCGCGCAACGTCCTGGTCACGGTGGCGGGGCGCCTGAAGCTGCTGGACTTCGGCCTGGCGGGGGAGTTCGGCAAGGCCGGTGGATTCACCGCGGGCACCTTGCCCTACCTCGCACCGGAGCGATTGCAGGGTAAAAATTTTCCCTCCAGCGATTTGTTTTCCTTGGGCACGCTCTTCTACGAGGCGCTCGCCGGACGCCACCCGCGGGCGACGAGCCGCAGCCTGCAGGAAATGCTGCGCGCCCCCGCCGCCCCGCTGTTGGAGGTCGCGCCGGGCCTGGAGCCGCGTTTCGCGGTGCAGGCGCGGGCCCTCGACCGCATGATCCGACTCGACCCGAAGGAAAGGCTCGGCTCGGCGCGGGAGGCCCTCGAGGCCCTGAGTCATGCGGGGGGCTCGGCCGAGGCACCGGCGAGCGCGGAATACCACTCCGCGAAGATGTTCGGCGCCGAGGGCGCCTTCGCCGCCTTGGACCGCGCGCTGGCCGAGGTCAAGGTTCGGCCCGTCACCCTCTGGTTGCACGGCATCGGCGGCGTCGGCAAGTCCCGCTTCCTGCGCGAGGCGGCGATCCGCTGTGCGGTGCAGGGCCTCGCGGTCCGGGAAATCGAGGCCGCGCGTTTCGGCGCGGGGCTCCGCGAGCTCGCGGCCCCCGGAGCCGGGGGACCGCAGGCCCTTTTCTTCCGTAATTTGGATCGCGTCGCCTTCGCCGAGCTCTCGCAGCTGCTGCGCCTGAAGCGCGAGGGGGTCGCGCCGGGCCGCCTGGCCGTCTTCGAATGGAACGACGACCGCCTCGGCGAGGAGGCCCGCCGGCTTTTAGAAGACCTGCCGAGCCTGCTGGGCGGCGAGGCGGCGGCGCTGAAAAACCTCGACCCCGCGGCGACGCGCGAGTTGGTGCGCGAGGCCTTGGGGGAGACCGCGGCGCGGGAGATCGCGGCGGACCTGTTCCGGCGGAGTTCCGGCAATCCCCGCATGCTGCTGGAGATCCTGCGCCTGCTTCGCGAGCGGCGCGCGGACGAGCGGCGTCATTTCTCCCGGGCCTGGACCGAAGAAATCGCCGGGCTGGACTCCTTCGAGAGCATTCTGGCGGAGCGGCTCGAGGGGCTCGCGGCGGAAGATCGTTCCCTGCTCGCGGCCCTCGCGGCGGCTCACGAGCCGGCGCGCGCCGAAGTCCTCGCCGCGGTCTGTCCAAAGCTGTCTGGACTCGCGGCTCGGTTGGCTTCCTTGTGCGAGCGGGAATTTTTAAAATTCGAGGCCGGCGACGGGAAATACCGCCTGGCGATCCCCGCCTTGGAGCCGGCCCTCTTGCGAGGCCTACCGCCCGAGCGGCTTCGCGAGCTTCACAGGCGGTGGCTCCAGGCCCTTCCGCCCGACGCGCCCCACGGCCCGCAGCGCCTGCGCCACGCGCTCGCCCTGGAAGACGGAAGCGAGATCGCCCGGCTCGCGCTCCCGGCCACCGAGGCCTTGGCGATGTCGGGAAGGACGGAGGAGGCGCTGGAATTGGCCGGGCGGGCGCGGGCCTATCTGGAAGATCCCGCCGAGCTTTCCCGCCTGCTGCGGGCCAAGACCAATTGGCTGACCGCGCTCGACCGCTACGCCGAGGCCCTGGTCTCCGCGGAGGAGGTCTTTCGCTTGGCCGCGCCCGACGAGCCCGCCGCCCTGAAGGCGGTGAAATACGGCATCGTCTCCGGCATCGCCTGCCTCAACCTCGGCCGTCGCGAAGAGGCCGCGAGTCGCTTCGCCCAGGCCCTCGAGGCCGCCGGCGACTCGACGGACCGCGAGGTTCAGCAGTACCGCGTCCGCGCCCACGCCTTGTTGGGAAACTACGAGTGGGAGGCGGGTCGCCGCGAAATCGCGAAGCGCCACTTCGAGACGGGCCTGGCCTTGCCCGCCGCGCGGGGCCGCCGCCGCGCCGAGCTTTGCCGCAACCTGGCCGCGGCCTTGGCGGAAGAGGGCGAGGTCGCGCGCTCGGACGCCCTGCTGGAGGAGGCGAAGGCCTTGTACCGCGAGGCCGGGCATGAAGCGGGGGAATTCGCGACCTGGCTCGAAGAGGGCAACCTGGCCCTGCGCCGCGACGACCCCGACCGCGCTACGGAGGCCTACCGTCGCGCCGAGGTCCTGGCCGAGGCGCAGCGGGACGACCTGTTTCTCGCCCGCGTTTGGAACAACCGCGCGGTTCTCGAGAGGCGGCGCGGCGAACTGGCCGCCGCCCTGGAGCATTTCGCGCGCGCCCACGAGATCCTCCACGCCTGCGGCAACCTCGAGGACCTGGCCGAGCACCTTGCCCAATACGCGCGGGCGGAGTTCGCGGTCGGGCGTCTTTCCCGCGCGGAGAGCCTGCTCTCCGAGCTGCGCGCCCTGGCGCCCCGAGCCCGGGCCGCGACCGCCGCCTTGCCGGGAGCGGAGGCCTACGGACGCTGGATCCGCGAGGGCCACGCCGCACCGACCGAGGCGGGCCCTTGGGACGCGGAGGCGCGCCTGCAACGCCTCGAAGGCGAGGGTCGCGAGAGCGACTTGATTCGCGACCTGCTTCGGCGGCTCCACGAAAAGCTCCCCGTCGCGCTCCAGCTCAGCTTCGTCGACCGCCATGACTGGCGGCGCTGGATCGAGAACAAGATTTCAGAGAATGCCCCGGCCCCCACGAAAGAGAGGACTCCCATGCAGATACTCGAAAGCCTGGCCACGATCAGTCGCGAACTCTTGATGGAAGACGACATGGACCGCGTCTTGAAGCACCTGATGGACGCCGCGATGCGCCTCTCCGGCGCCGAGAACGGGTTTTTGGTCCTGCGCAGCGAGGAGGAGGAAGGCCCCATCCCCGGCTTCAGCGTCGTAGTGGCCCGCAACGTCGGCAAGGAGGCCCTGGAGTCGAAGGAATTCGCCTTCAGCCTCTCGGCGATCCGCGAGGCGATGGAAAAGGGGCAACCGGTGGTCACCGACAACGCCCTGCAGGACCCGCGCTTCAGCCAGGCGAAGAGCGTGCAGCTGCACGAGCTGAAATCCATCCTGGCACTGCCGATCAACGGGCGCCGCGGCGTGCTGGGCGTCTTCTACCTTGACCACCGCTTCGAGGCGGGCCTCTTCGGCGAGGAGCAGCTGCAGGCCCTGCGCGCCTTCGCGGACCAGGCGGCCCTCGCCCTGCAGAAGGCGCAGATGATCGAGGAGCTGAAAAGGGCCAACGCCCACCTGACCGGCCAGGTCGAGGAGCAGAGCGACCAGTTGCACCGCATGCAGATGGAGCTGGCCGAGAGCCGGCTGAAGCTGAAGTACGAGTACTCCGAGATCGTCGGCCGCTCGCCCAAAATGGTCGAGGTGCTCTCGCTGGTCGACAAGATCACCGACTCGAAGATCTCGGTCTGGATCTTCGGCGAGTCCGGTACGGGCAAGGAGTCGATCGCGCGGGCCCTGCACTTCAACAGCGGCCGCGCCAAGCAGCCCTTCGTCGCCGAGAACTGCAGCGCCCTGCCGGAAACCCTGATGGAATCCGAGCTCTTCGGCCACAAGCGCGGCGCCTTCACCCACGCCGACAAGGACAAGAAGGGCATCCTGGAATACGCCCACCGCGGGACGATCTTCCTGGACGAGATCGCCGACCTAAGCCTCAACCTCCAGGCCAAGCTGCTGCGCTTCCTGCAGGAGGGCGAGATCCGGCCGCTCGGCTCCAACGAGGTGGTCAAGGTCGACGTGCGCGTCGTCTCGGCGAGCAACAAGGACCTGCAGGAATTGGTCGAGCAGGGAAAATTCCGCGAGGACCTCTACTTCCGACTTAACGGCGTCACGATCCATCTTCCACCCCTGCGCGAGCGCATGGAAGACCTGCCGCTGCTCGTCGAGCATTTTTTGAAAAGGATCGCCGCGGGCGAGGGCAAGGAGCCCTGCCGGGTCAGCATGGAAGTCCTGCGCCAGTTCATGAACTACCCCTGGCCCGGCAACATCCGCGAGCTGCAGAACACCCTCGAGACCGCGGCCCTCTTCGCCGAGAACGGCTCCATCGGACTCAAGTCCCTCGCCTTCAAGCCCATCCTGCTCGGCAAGAAGAAGGCGATGAAGCACCTGATGATGAAGACGGTGGCGAAGGAGGCGATGGACCCCGAGCTGGAGAAGCTGCTGCTCGCGATCCGGGACAACGGCTACCACAAGGGAAACGCGGCGCAGGCCCTGGGGATTTCGCGGAGGAATCTCTACACGAAGCTGGAGAAATTTGGCGTGCCGGTGGAGTTGAAGGGCCTGAAGGCCTACATCGACGACAAGTTCGTCTGAGTCACCGTCAGACCGCGGGAGGGGGCGCCAATTGGAAAAATGGTTTAAGAAATTCCGAAATGGCGAAAAACAGCCGAGTAAAACTCTTCGACGTCTTTCAAGTCTTTAGTCAAGATCGACTTGAGCACTTCCGGATCGATCGCGGCGTATTCGTGTACGGCGATATTCCGAAAACCGACCATTTTCCTCAGCCGTTGGGCAAGGGTCGCGGGGATTACTTTGGCTTTTTCCAAAAAAAGAAAATTTTCACCCAAATCCGCGGGAAGCCCCAGGCCCTCGTCGGCGACGATATGGGCGGCCAGGTCGATGCCGGTTTGAACCGCCCGTTGAAGATTGAGAACGAAAATATCCTGGATGTCGATGTCGTTCAGGGATTCGGGATCGCCCTTGGTTTTATCTTGGATTCGTTTCAGACAGCGTTGAATCTGCCCGATTTTTTCGATCACCAGATCCCGGTCAACCATAGACTCGCCCCTTGAGGAGAGCTTTCTCGATCGGCGCCCGTACTCGCTTCAAGTCGTCGTATTGGAACAGGCTCCTGACTTGAAAGGCCGTGGTGCGGCTGGAGTCGTTTTCGAGAATTTTTTTGCCTTGGGTGAAAATTTGATGTTTCAAGATCGGATTGGCCTTGTTCAAAACCGCCAAATCGACTTCGGCGCGAAGCTCCCTTCCGAGCTCTTCCTTAAGATTCATTTGCGCGCGAAAATCCGGGACGTGATTTTCTTCGTAGAGCACCGCAACATCCACGTCGCTGCCGGCCGTCGCGCGGCCTTTGGCCCGGGAACCGAATAGTAAGACGGCGATTACGCCTTCTTGTCTTGAAAAATAGGTTTGAATTTTTTGAAGGATGTCCGGATGCATGCTTCAATGTAACTGGGATGAGGCCGAAAATCCAAGGAAGATTTGACTCCAAGGACCGCTATTTCGTGAATTCAAAGTCGGGCAAGTCCGGCCGATCGAAACGATAATAAAGTTCGATGTTAAAGGCGCCCAGCGGGATCTTCCACCGCTTGCCGGGGCCGGCCGCGAAGTCGGCGGCGCTCAGGCTCACCCAGGATTCCGAAAAGTCCTTGGTCTTGACGGGGACGCAGGCCGGGTCTTCGGGCTTTTCGTCGACCGCCTTTTGCAGCGGATAATAGTAAAGCTCGAGGCGCTCGCCCGCCGCCGGGGCCTCGAATTCGACCGTGAAGGGATGTTGGCCGGGCGAGGTTTGATTGAGAAGATAATCCCGGTACGAGACCTTGCCTTTGTCGGGAGAGACGCGCAGGACGCGCACCTGCATGCCCGTGACATTGACGCCGCCCATCGCCATGACCCCGAAATTGCCGACGAAGGGTTTGTCGGCGATCTGGCGCCAGGGCAGGCCGGCCTCGAAATCGCCCTCGAACATCTTCGTCAGATCCTTGCCCATGAAGAGGAAGGCCTTGGGGTCGCAGTCCTCCATCAGGTCGTCGTCCGCCGGCGAGGACAGGACGCCCCCGCCGCTGGCCGCGGCCGCCGGTGCGGAGACGGGGAGCGGCGCGGAACCGGTTCCGGAGCCTCCCGAAGTGATCGCGCCCCCGCCGGGCGCCTCGCCGACGGCGCCCCCGCCCGCGGTCCCGCCCGGAGATCCGGACATGCCGGAGCAATAGCTCAGGGCCAAGACCCCGAGGGCCATCGCGGTTAAGTTTCGGATTTTCTGGATTAAAGAGACCTGCACGCGTTCCCCCTCACCCCGGCACGGGTGGTCCTTCATCATAATTATCAACATTATAGGGAGGGAAGTTGCTTCGGGCTACGGATTTTAGGCCCGTGGGGCCGCCCGTCCCATGCGGCGCACCGTCGTCGGCGCCAAGGGGAATGGCGTCATTTTTCCAAGATCGATTTCAGGCCGGATTCCGGAAACAGGGCGGGCCGCACGCGAATCACGAAGTGCCCGATCTGGTTCACGTAAATGCGGTCCTTCGGGCCCTGCGCGTAATCGGCATAGGAGGCCGCGGTCCAGTCGGCTTGGAAATCCTCGAAGCGATGCAGGGCGCAGCTGCGGTAGAGCTTGCTTTGGGGATCGAGGTCCGTCTTCGGCGGACGGTAGAAGACCTTCACCGTATCCCCAAATTCCGGGGCCTCCGCGGCGATTTCGATCGCTTGAGCCTGCGCGTCGAGCTTCGGCAGGAGGAAGTCGCGGTACCGCACGCTGCCGGCCTGGACCTGCTCGTAATAGATACGGACCTGGATATCCTCGGGCGGCAGCTCGGTCTTGCGGCTCACTCGCGGCTTGCGCTGGAGGCCCTTGCCCTCGGGCAACGACCAATAATGCTCGTAGATGGGGTCCAGCGGGGTTTCCGGGTGCTTGTCGTCGGCGAGGCTGAAGTCGCGACCGCAGTTGGCGCCCATCTGGTCGTCGTCGGCCGGCGCGGACAGGACGCCGCTGCCGCCCGGGGCGGCGGCCATCCGCGGGCCCTGGTAGCCCGGGAGGTAATAGTAGGCGGCGTTGCCGCCGGCCAAGGCGTCGGGGGCGCCCGCCGCCGCGGCGGGAATCGGGGGCGCGGGCGCTTCGGCGCCGCCGGCCGCTTCGCCGACGGTGTCGGCGTCGAGGCTGTTCCCTGCGGAGCCGGGGGCGTCGACGGCCTGCGAGCCCGTCAGTCCGGCGCCGCAGGCGGTGAGGATATTCAGCGTGAAGAGAATGAAGGCGATGTTTTTCAAGAGCCCTGCCTTTCCCAGCTTTTCGTCGATTCTAGGGGCATGAGTTGTTCGGGGTGAAGGATTTTTCTCCAAGCGCGAGGCGCGCTCCTTCCTCAGGCCAGCTTCGGGCGCTTGAGGAATTGGTCGACCACGAAGGTCGCGGTCTCGGAGGGCGCCGTTTCGACCAAGTCCTCCGCGAAGGAACCCGCCGCGGCGGGGGCGCGAAACAGCCGGTTCACTCCGGCGCGGGCCTCGAAGAAGGCGGCGGGGCGGCGGGGGGCTTGGCGCGCACTGAAGGCATCGGATCCGCTGGCGGGCTCGAGGACGGCGAAGGCATTGACGAAGGCGTTTCCCATGGCGTTTTCTCCTTGGAGCACTTGGCTCGCATGGAGATATAAAGCAAGTTGGGTGCCATATTTAAGATTATGTTTTTATTAAGTTATTTTATTTAATCGGAATATATTGTCCCTATATTTTGCACAATCTGAACCTAGACATTGCACAGGCTGTCCGTGCCCCTTGGCGGCGATGGGCTAAAAAGCCTCGGGATTTCAAGAGAAGGCCTGGGGCGCGCGGCGATTTTTTTCCTGGCACGGCGGTTGCTCTAACAAGGCCGGGGGGTGCTACAATTCCAAAGCCTTCCCAAGGAGCTCCGAGGGTCTCATGGAAAACAAAATCACTTCGAAAGAGGCGTCGACTCCGGCGGCTCCCGTCGCGTCCGAAAACGAAATCCCGCCCGTCGTCATCGAGGCCGAGCCCAAGCCGAGGTTGTTCAGCTTCGATTCGCTCGAGAAGGTGAAGGGCGTCATCGCCAAGATCCAAGGCGTCGCGGAAAAAATTCAAAAGACCCTCGAGCGCTTGGACGAAAAGGGGAAGCTGAAGGCGAAGGCCGACGTCGAGACGGCCAAGGCCGAGGTCGCCGCCGCCACCGCGCAATACCTGCAAGGCCATCCCGAGGCGACGGATCCCAAGGCCGACGGGGCGGCGAAGAAATCCGCCCTGGCCTTCCTGAACAGTGAGACAAAATTTCCCCTCCTGCCGCAGGACCAGCAACTGGCCTTTCTCAAGGGCGAGCCGCTTCGTTGGAAGGACGCCGACGCGAAGGCCTCGGCCCCGCCGGGAACCGGGGGCTGGAAGGAGAGCCGCCTGCGCTTCTCGCTGGCCCTCAAGCTGGAGGCGAGGGCCCTGGAAGAGAGCGGGAAGACCAACGAGGCGGCGCAGTTCTACCACTCCGCGAGCCTCTTCGCCCCGCAGGATATCGGCCTGCACGCGGATGCCGCCCGGCTGCTGAAGGCCCATGCCCAGAAGACCCAAGACCCGGCCTTGAAAAAACAACAGGAAGACGCCGCGGAGAAGCACCTCGACGCCGTCGCCGACGAGATGCAGGCCGGCCGGATCGAGGTCTTGATCGGCAAGGGCAAGCTGGGCGAGGCGGACAAGCTCGCCGAGCGGATCAAGGGAGAGTTCTACATCCAGCTCGGCGCCGAGCAACGCAAGGTCCTCGCGTCCTCTCCCAAGGTGCAGTGCCGGCTCTTGGAGGTCAACGTCTACCAAGCGGAGATCGCCGACAAGCAAGGCAAGCACGAGCAGGCGGTCGATATCTACAAGCGCTTTCTCAAGTTCGGTGACAACCTGATCGAGAAGCATCCCGGACACGCCGAGGCCTACCTGCTGCGCGCCAAGATCCATCACGGCTTGGGCGACTACGCCGGCGCCATGCAGGACTATCAGGCCCTGGCCAAGGTCGCGCCGGAGGAGGCGGGCTATGTCGCCAACTATCGGCAGGATTTGGCGTCTCTGGCCAAGCGCCATTCCGCGGAATGGCATCTGGCCGAGGCGATGGGCGATCACGGCAAGGCGACGCTCTATCTCGCCGAGGAGGTCAAGGTCCGCGAGGCCTGCGGGGACGCGGCGGGCGTGAAGGAGCTCTCGGCCAAGCTGGAGGCGTTAAGCAAGGAGATGAGCTTCGAGAAGCTCGTCGCCAAGGCCCAGGAGCTCGCGGGCGGGGCCCATCTCTCGCCGCTCAACGCCCAGCTGAAGGATATGCAGGCCTACGTGAAATTCTCCGCGAAGGACGGCGGCGGCTATCAGCTGGAGTTCACCGAGGCCTTCCAAAAGTCGGGCGACGCCAAGAAGCTCGAGGTCTTGCAGAAGCTCCACATGGAGGGGTTCATCGCCCTCCACCAAAGCCTCGCGGCGAAGGAGACCGATCCCGCGAAAAAAAATTATTACCAGGGCAAGGCGCTCTTGCTGGAGGGCAAGCTGCCCGCCGCGCGGCTCAAGCTGATCGCATTCAAGGCGCAGACCGAAGGCGCGAAGGATCCCGAGCTGGCGAAGATGCGGGCCGAGTCGGGCTTGCTGCTGCGGCAGCTCACCCTGGCGGGCTTGGAAAGGCTCTCGGGCTGGGCGGAGGCCTTCGGCGCCCAGAAAAAGGGCTCCGCCGTCACCACCCTCTATAAGCACGCCACGCAGGGCGGTTACGAGGAGGCCAACAAGCTGCTGGTCGACAAATTGATCGCCTGCCTCAAGGCCGGCAAGGCCGACACCGTGGAAGAGGCGCTCGCCGTCTTGCAGGAACAGCATCGGCAGGATGTCGAGGCGCTCCGCAAGCATCCCGTCGCAGGTTCCGGCGAGAAAGTGTCCTACCTGTACGAGGCGCCGGAAGGCGCGGCGGCGCAGGGCCTGCAATTTTCCGACGATGCCCAAGTGAAGAAGCTCTTCGCGCTCTATGCGAAGGACCCTCAAGACCCCCAGGCCGCAGCGCTCAAGGACCCCAAGGCCTTTCCCGGCAGTTGCTTCTTCAGGTTGGAGGGCGGGACGCTCGACCTGGGCGTCTCCTCCGCGGGCGACACCAAATACCCGCCCAAGATTCGGGTGGTGATCGGCAAGGAGGGAGGAGTGATCCGCGCCGAGGGCGGCACTTACAAGTTCCCTCCCTCGAAGGAGGAGCGGGTCGTGCTGTTCTCTTCCGGGCGCCTCGATCCCGGCTCGCTCAAGCGGGACCTCAAGACCGAAGGGGGACAGGCCGGAGACTACGAGGCCCATGCCTGGTCCGCGCTGGAAAAGAGCGATTTCGCCAAGCACAACGGCGAGGCGAAGCGCCTGGCCGGGCTGATCGACCATGCCGCGAATCTCAAGGCCGCGGACCCGGACTTTCACGCCCTCTTCTCCCTCGAAACCCAAGAGGGCCTGGAAAAGATCAAGGACCCCGAGGCGGGGCGCGCCCACATGCTGGAGGTCGCCAAGCAGCTGCGCCATCGCACCGGCTGCTACGCGGTCGCGGCGGAAATTCTCGAGGGCCTGTTTCGTAGTGACTTCCAAGCGGCCCTTTCCGAGATCCCCGCGGATAAAATCGAAAAGGTGAAAAAAGAAACGGAGGCCGAGCGGCCCAAGGTCGAGAAGCAGGTGAAGGCCGATCTCGCCAAGCTGAAGGAAAAACATCCCGAGGATTATGCGAAGCGCTTTCCCTCCGGGGCCCCCAGCCAAGCCGAAATCAAGGGCATGGTCGACCAGGCCCTTGCCGGCAAGCTTTCGATCAAGATCCGAAAAATGGCCTTCGAGAAGGTCGACGCGAAGGCGGAACAGGGGCCCTTGAGCGATTCCGTCGCGACCCAGGCCTGGAAGGTCTACGACGACATGAAGGACCCCACCGACAAGACCTGGAACTTGGCCGACGAGAGCTGGGACGGGATCGTGGACGAGGTGGTGGTCACCGCCGTCACCATGCCCGTCGCAATGGGGACGGGGGCCCTGGTGCGGGGCGGCCTCGGCGGGACCTCCCTGGCCCTACGGTGGGCCGCGCAAGGCGGCGGCCGCGCCTTGGCGGTCAAGACCGGCGTGTTTTTGGCGGGCGCGGCGGCGGAGGGTTTCGCCATGGCGGCGCTGGGCCCCGGCGACTTCGAGCTCAAAAACGCGGGCTTCAACATCCTGATGTCGATCGCCTTCCACGGCGGCGGCAAGGCCTGGGGAAAGGCCGGCGCAAAACTGGGTCTGGACGAGGCGGCCCTGACCGCGCTGCGGGCGGAGGGCAAGTCCGTCGCCGGCAAGTCGGCGGCGAATTTCGCGGGAGCGATGCTGACCCAGACCGCCGTGGCGACCACGATGGGCTACGCGGGCGCCCTGATCCTTCACCACGGCAATCCCAACACCTTCTGGGAGCGCTTCGGCGGCGAGGCCTTGCGCATGTTGGCCTTCCACTATGGGACGCATGCCTTCAACATGGCCACGGGCCACGCGCTGGTCGAGTCCGACGCCGCCAACCAGGCCAAGATGAAGGCCGCGCGCGAGAGCTACTTGAAGTGGGTGGAGCAGAGCCTGCCGAAGGAAGAGGCGGCGAAGCGCGCCGTGGCCTACGCGAAGGACTTGAAGCTGGATCTGAAGACCGGCGAGGCGAGCTACGAGCTGAAGGAGGCGGACCTCGAGGCCAAGGCGCCGGAGCAGGCGAAGGTCAAACCCGCGCCGGCGGCCGAGGCGCCAATCGCGCCGAAGGCGGAGCCGAAAATGCCCGCGACCCCCGCGACCGCCAAGGCCCCCGTACCCAAGGGGCTGCCTCCGATCGTCGAGGCCCAGGTGCAAAAGGCGAAAAAGCTGGCGGCCTTGGGCGTCGAGCGCGGCCTGGTGGACAAGAACGCCGCCGAGCGCTTTCCCCGCGAGCTCGAGGCCTACCTGCGTCTTTTCATGGCCGAGGCGGAGCGCACGCTCGACGCCCAGCGCCCCAGCCCCGAGCAGCAGAAAAAGCTCATCCCCGAGCTGGCGAAGAAGAACGCGGAGCATTTTACCCGGCGCTTCGCCGAGGAATTGGGGCTGAAGAAGGAGGCGAATTTCCAAAAAAAGCTCGAGGGCCTGCTGCGCGAGAGCCTCGAAAAGGTCGCGGCGCATCACAACGAGCGCCTGCCGTCCTTTCCCTTGGAGTCGTCGGCCGCGAAGCCCGCCCCGGCCAAGCCCAAGCGGGCGGACCAGGCTGAAATCGCCGCGGGTCTGGAGCAATTTTCCAAGGGCCTTCAATCCAAGACCGAGCAATGGCTCGCCGCGAAGGAAAAGGGAGGAAAGGCGGTGTCCCGCGAGGCCTTCCTCCAGCAGCAGTGCGAGGCGGCCTTCCAGCTAGCCGAGCGGCTGGGGGTCGCGGGCGATCCCGCCTTTCGCAAGGGCTTGGCCGAGATGGTGGTGGGCTTGATCCGCCGCGCCGAGGCCCACGCGCCCGCGGGCGCGTGGCTGCCGGACTCGATGGCGGCCTACGCCAAGAAGGCCCCTGTCGAGAAACCCGCGGCGGCGAAATCCGAATCGCCCAAGCCCGCGTCCGAAGCGGCGCCGGCGAAGAAGTCCGGCGGTCTCGACATCGACCAAGTGGTCGTCGAGGTGAGCCTGCTCGCCAAGGAATTTTCGGGCGATCCGGTCGCCTTCAAGAAAGAGCTGGCCCGCGTCCTGATCACCGGATTCCACGAGCTTCAGAAATGGGTCGCCAAGGATTCGCCCGGCGCCCTCGAGATCGGCGAGCGCGTCCAATTCGTCTCGGAGGCCCTGGCCAAGAAGCTGGCCGCGCATTTCGGCGTCGCGAAGGACGCGGCCTTCGCGAAAAAGATCGAGGGGATGCTGCGTTCGCAGCTCAAGGAGGCCCTGGCCGGCAAGGCGGCCGGCTCCGATACCATTATCCGTCCGCCGGATTTTTCCGAGGCGAAGGCGCCGCTTCAGGTCGATTCGCTCTTTCCCGAGGCCCCGGCGGAGAAACTCCCCAGCCGCGGCGAATTTCTGCAGGGCCTCGAGGCCGGCCTGGGCAAGCTGGCGGAGGCCGCGCAGGGCCCGATGAAAAAGTCCTTGGAAAAAAAGGCCCACGAGGAGGGCCTGTTCTCGGGCGCCTTCGGCGGCGAGGCGAAGGCCAAATCCGGTCCCGAGGTGATCGCGCGCAATTTGCGCAAGCTGAGCGGCGGCCTGAAGAAACGCCTCCTCGACTTCGTCTACGACAAGGTGCAGAAGTTCGAGGCCTCGGGAAAGAAAGAGCTGGGCGCCCTGGACAAGGCCAAGCTCGCGGAGGAGGTGATCCGCTTCGCCGAGGAATTCGGATTGGCCCACGAGCCCGCCTTCACCGAGTCGCTGAAGCAGCTCGTGAGCGAGGGCATGGCGGCCTCCGCCAAGGGATTCTCCGAGCCGGCGCCCCTCGCCGTCCCCAAGCCCGGCCCGGTCGCGAAGCAGTTCAGCAAGTTGCGGCGCAGCTTTCTCGACAAGCTCTTCGAGGCGCGCGGCGAGCTCGAGGTGCCGCCGGACGGCAAGGTCGGGATCACGAAGCCCCGCGCCTTCGCGGTGGAACCCGTCAAGCAGGCCTCGGCGAAGCTCGACGCGGTCTTCTCCCTCCTCGAGGATCGCATGCTGGAGCGCCCCAGCCCTGAGGTCGCCAAGGCCGCCGAGGCGATCGGTCGCGACGTCGACGCCTTGGTCAAGGAAGACCCGGCCAAGGTCGGACCGGAGTTCGAGGGCCAGGTGGGCGCGGAGAAGGCCGCCGCGGTCGCTCGCCTCGAGCGCCTGCTCCGCGGCCTCGAGTTGAATCCCGACTGGGCCGCGGACCATCTGGCCGCGGAGTACGGCAAGCCCTTCGCCGGTCAGGCGGAGCTCGAGGCGGCCTATGCCCGGTCGGCGGAAGCCGCGCACGGGGATCGCTACGGCGAGCTGCTCGCCGACGTCTGCTCGCGGCGCGACGCCAAGGTTCCGCCTTTCTACCAGCTGGCCAAGCTCACCCTGGAGGAGATCT
>JAANMV010000869.1_pt1 | contig 35744 bp, 36 predicted proteins | sample 7279661 | NCBI WGS metagenome assembly JAANMV01 (sample SAMN14094540, study PRJNA606508) | bioreactor metagenome | isolation source: A lab-scale SPAN reactor treating ammonium-rich wastewater day 121 | place: Ireland: Galway | collected 2017-05-16
ATAATACTTTCAACATTGTTCCTGAAGTAGATGGCCAAACTATAAATTGGCCAAAGGCCAAGGAAAAATTACAAACCCAATTAAGTGATCTGCAGATAGCTGTTGTACCTTTGGAACTAATAAACCAAAAAGCTGAAATTGACTATCAACAAGCTAGTAGTTTAACAAAAGAAGTAGCCGACTTAATTGGTCAAAAACCAAATTTAACTTTAACTTGGCAAAACAAAAAATGGACATTGAGTTGGCAAGAAATTAATCCTTGGTTAAATTTTTATCAACAAGAAAATAAGATTAAATTGGGTTTGGATAAATTAGCACTGGAACAATACCTCTCTACAAAAATAATAAATGATATCAATCAACCTGCGCAAAACGCTAAATTTGAAATCGAAAATGGACGAGTGGTTGAATTTCAAGGTAGTCGTGATGGACAAGTATTAAATTTAGTGGAAACAATTCAAAAAATTAATCAGAATTTTACCAATAATGAATTTACTACTGAACTAATCATTAGTCCTGATAAAGCTAAAGTTTCTACCAAAGATATGAATAACTTAGGTATTACCGAAATAATAGGCATCGGTAAATCAAATTTTGCCGGCAGTCCTCCTAATAGACGACATAATATAAAAGTAGGTGCCGATACTCTAAATGGACTACTAATCAAACCCGGCGAAGAATTTTCTCTAATATCTGCTCTAGGGGAAATTGATGCTGCCAATGGCTATTTACCAGAATTAGTCATCAAGGGCAATAAAACTGTGCCCGAATACGGTGGGGGCTTATGCCAAATCGGCACTACTACTTTCCGAGCTACTTTAGCCACTGGGCTACCGGTGTTAGAGAGACGAAATCATTCTTATCGGGTAAGATATTACGAACCAGCTGGTACTGATGCTACTATTTATGATCCCAAACCGGACTACAGATTTTTAAATGATACTAGCGCACATGTACTAATACAAACACGTATTGAAGGTGATGATCTTATTTTTGAATTTTGGGGCACTAAAGACGGACGCCAAGTTGAACAGTCAGAGCCACGAATTTTCAATATTACCTCGGCCCCACCTACTACCTATATTGAAACAACCGATCTACCAGTTGGACAAAAAAAGTGTACTGAAAGTGCACATGCTGGGGCTGATGCTGAATTAACTTATACCGTAACTTATGCTAATGGTGAAACTAAACAAGAAATTTTTAAGAGTCATTATCGTCCCTGGGGCGCGGTTTGCTTGATTGGGGTAGAAAAAATATCTACTCCCGCAGTAGATGAACAAAACGCCACCAATACTGAAGCGGTTATAAATTGATAACATATTATTGACTAATTTATTTTAACTGTTAAAATAAATTAGCTTTTAAAATTTGTAAACGTTTGGCGGGTCTGCTCGCCGAAGCGTCAGCGTAGGCGGGTGTAGTTCAGTTGGCTAGAACGTTTCCTTGCCAAGGAAAAGGGTCAAAACTATATTTAGTTTTGACGGGCAGAAATGAGCCAAGCTGAAAGCGTAGGCGAATGTCGATGATTGCGACCCTGTGAGCAATCAGCGCTGCCCGGGAACGAAAGACCTTTTCTAATAAATATAAAAAATAATTTTATTTTCTTGCGGGTGTAGTTCAGTTGGCTAGAACGTTTCCTTGCCAAGGAAAAGGTCGCCGGTTCGAATCCGGTCACCCGCTCCAGATTTATAAACGGCTTTAGTTAAGCTGTTTTATATTTTAAATAATTGACAAATTATTTAAACTTACAATATTATTAAGACGCGCTCATTGCTTGCCGGGATGGCGGAATTGGCAGACGCGTTGGACTTAAAATCCAATGAGAGCAATCTCGTGGGAGTTCGATTCTCCCTCCCGGCACCACGTAAACAAAATAGATTTATAATCATGAGAAGCTTAGCTTCTCACCAAAAATTAGCGCTTAACGCGCACTTAAAATTTTTCTATCGATCTTCAGTACACTGAAAGTAAGACAATTTAAATTTGTCCTCTCAGTCTGACCGATAGATTAAAAGAAAAATCCCTGTAAAAATAACAGGGGTTTTTCTTTTTATTATGTAAATTTATTTTTTATTTTTTCCAATTGACCAACTGGCAAACTAATATATTTTTTATTGGTAGTAAAACCTCGCACAATCATAATCTGACTTTTGGGTAAGATTAAGAAATCAGACAGTAAACTAATTAACTTCTCATTGGCTTGACCCTTAACCGGAGCAGATGTTAATTGTACTTTCAAAAACTCACCTTGCCACCCCACTATTTTATTAACCTTGGCTTTGGTAATTACTTTAACTACCAACAAAGCTGATTGATTATTTCTTATCATTGATGATACGTAATAATGAAGCATGTACCAATTTATTGGTAGCGATGATATCGGTGCTTGTTAAATTCCAATTATTATTGGCAAAATCTGTCACCTTTCCTCCTGCTTCTTTAACCAATAAAGCTCCAGCCGCTACGTCCCAAGCATTAGCACCGGGAATAACTATACTTTCAGTAATACCACGAGCCACCCGGGCAAATTCTAAAGTAGCAGCTCCCAACTGACGGATTTCATTACCTTGTTTAAACATAGTTTGATAATAACTAATAGCTTGGTCAGAATATTTGCTTTGGCTACTACCATAACAATAAGTATGAAAACCTTTATCTATTTTTTTTACCTTTGATACTTTTATTGGTTGTTGATTATAAAAAGCACCTTGGTCTTTAACCGCTACATAAAGCTCTGCCAATACCGGAGCATAAATCACTCCTAAAACAACTTGTTTTTTATAAACTAGAGCTAAAGTTGTAGAAAATAAAGGATTTTTTATAACAAAATTAGTCGTACCGTCCAAAGGATCGATAATCCACAAATAATCTTTACCCGGGTTAATAGACCCAATTTCTTCAGACAAAATAGAATGTTCTGGAAAATTTTTTCTAATTTTATTAATAATTATTTTTTCAGCCACTTTATCAGCCACGGTTACAACTTGGTGTTTACTTTTTAATTCAGTGTTTATTCTTTCGGATTTAAAATAAATATTCTTTAACTCATTCCCCGCTTGTTTAACTGCCAATAGAGCTAATGTTTTAGCTTGTTTAATCGTATTGTTTATCATAATCTTTCTAAAATTTTTAAAGATAATTTACGCTGTTTTGTATCAAGTACAGCAAAAGTTGCTTTATTGAACATACCAGCCAAAGTACCTGGGTTAGCCAAAACTGTTTGACCAATTTTCTCTTCCCAAGGTGTATGGTTATGTCCATAAAAAACATAATCATATTTATTTTGGTTAGCTAATTTTTTTGCTTCGTCGGGAAAGTGATTAATAGCAATTTTTAAACCATCAATTTCAAACTCTCCCTGATCACCATAAAATTTTACTTGTGATAAGCTAGTTGCTACTTTGGGTAATAAATCACGGTCAGCCACATTACCAAAAATAATGTGAATTGGTCCAAAGAAATTCGGGGCAACTAACTTCTGCAAAGTAGCTGGTGCGCACAAGTCACCACAAAAAATAAGTTCAGCAAAATTATTTGCTTTGGCAAAATCTAAAAATTTTTTAATATTCATTAAATTGTCATGTGAATCAGAAAAAATACCTACTAACATATTTATTGATTATCATTATTTATAATAACAAAAAACAGGAAGGGTTAATACCCTTCCCTAATTTAAGCAGCTAGTAGTAGTGGTTTGATTAATTGATTATGAATATCAGTGATTAAAGATACTAAGGTTTTTTTATTATAGAAAATTTTTTCTTTAGGTGTTTTTTTAGCAAAAACTCCTTGTAAATATTCAATTACTACTATGATCAAAGGACAATCCTCTAACGACTTAAAATTTTGACTTTTTATTACTTGGTGAAACAAAATAACTTTGTTTTCGTATTCTCTGGGGACATGTCTAAACATCTTTTTATCTCTAGTAAATAACCAGATTCGCTGTTGGGGGTGATTTAAAAATAACCAAGTAAAAATTTCCTCATCTGATTTGTCAACAAATTGATTGACTACGAGTTGTTGGTTTAAAAAAACCTTCATGGTTGATAATATTTTCTCTATTTCCATCATGGTATTTTTAGTAAACCAAACATTTACATCAAAAAAGGCAATATTCGACATGGCGGATAAATAAATTTGCGGCTCACCGTCGCTACTAGTGTTTCTGTTATCCGAAGACATAATTCCTCCTGAAATAATTTTTAAATAACAAAAAAACGGGTTCATAAACCCGTTAAAAAGAAACTATAACCTCCTTTCTTTGGCTGATAGGCAACATAGGCATGGGGAAAATTTTCTTAAATTTATCTTAGCACACTATTTTTTATCATGCAATTTTTTTAGGGTGTGCAAATCTTTTTTTACTATTGATTCATCCTCCCAAGGTGTTTCTAAAATAAAATTTACTTTTTTTAATCTGGCTAGTTTCATAATCGCGGCAAAACCTTTGTTTCCTATCTTACCTTTACCAATATTTTCATGTCTATCTTTGCGTGAATTAAATTCTACCTTAGAATCATTGGCGTGAATCAAAACCAAACGGTCTAAACCAATCGTTTGATCAAACATTTGAAATGTTTTTTTTACCTTTTGCTCATCACGCAGATCATAACCTGAAGCAAAAGCATGAGCAGTATCAAAACAAACCCCTAAACGATGGGTTTTTATCTTTTTTTCTACCAAGTCAATAAGTTTAGCAAGTTCCATAAAACTAGCACCAATAACTTGTCCACTACCAGCAGAAATTTCCAACAATAAACGATTTTTTCCTTTATAATTACGTAAAACTTCTATTAAACCATTGGCTACCAAAGTTAAGGCTTGCTCGATTTTCATTTCTTTTGCACTACCCAAATGGGTCATGGTCGCACTAACTCCTAATTTATCACCACGCTCTAATTCTTGTCTAACAACTTCAATAGAACCAAAACTAATTCGCTTATTTGTAGAAGCAAAATTTATATAATAAGGGGTATGAATATAATAATCTTGGAAACCAAAATCCTTACATTTTTTTTTGAAAGCGTTGATAAGGTTTGGTGTCAAAGGTGTTGGTTTACCTCCCCGGGGTGAACGAGAAAAAAATTGGAAAGTTTCACAGCCGATTGCTTTGGCGTTAATCGGGGCATTTATCAAACCCCCGGCAGCGGAGACATGAATACCAATTTTCATAAATTAATTACTAATTTTTTCTTTTAAAAAACTTATTACCTTACGGTTGGTAAGGGTGTGAAATAAATAATCACGAAAATCTTTAGAATTTATATTTTTTATAATTTCTGGTTGCAGCTGATAATTCTTTTCCATAATGGCAATTTCCTGATCAATTTCTGCTTGATTAGCTGAGATTTTATTTTCTTCCGCAAATTTCCTAGCTACCAAAGCGGTTTTAACTCTTTTAATAGCGGCTGGGCGCCATTCTTTTTTTAAATCATCCTCTTTTTTACCTAAACGTTGTAAATAATCTTGCAAAGATAAGTTTTGAGATTGTAAACTGTCTGCTAACTCATGCTTCATCCGATGCAACTCATTATCAATCAATAATTCCGGTATGTCACTGAAGGTTGATAAATCAATCAATTGTTCAAATAAATCAACTTCAAATTTCTGATCTGCTTTCTGTTGTTTATCCAATAATAAATTCTGTTTAATTTGTTCTTTTAGTTCATTAATATCCTTATAATTACCCAGAGCTTGTAATAAATCATTGTTGATTTCAGGTAAAATTCTTTCATATACTTCTTTTATTTCCACAAAAAAATCAGCTTCTTTATTGGCTAAATCAACTTTATAATCTGCAGGGAATTTTAATTTAAATGACACCTTGTCTTGAGCTTTTTTACCTACTAACTTTTCTTCAAAACCAGGGATAAAAACTTTATCACCCAAAATTAGAGGATAATCCTTGCCTTGGCCGCCTTCTATTACTACACCATCAATTTTAACTGTAAAATCTATAATGGTTTTATCACCCAACTTTGCGACCTGATCAATTTTTTGTTCTTGGGCTCGCATTTTTCTCAAATCATATAAAACCTCTTCAATTTCTTTATCATTGACTTCTACTTTTTCTGTTTTAACCTTTAATTTAGTAATATCTCCTAGATTAACTTCGGGCAACAAAGAAACTTCAGCAGTAAATTCAAAAATTTCACCAGGTACCATTTTTTTTATTTCTATATTTGGCTTGCCTACTACTAATAATTTTTCTTTTTGAATAACATCATAATAACTTTGAGTTATAATGTCATCAGCTGCATTTTCCAATAAAGCCATGGTACCAAATTTCTTTTCAACAATTTCTCTTGGGGCTTGTCCGGGTCTAAATCCAGCAATAGTACTTTTTGCTGCTAAACGCTTGGCTGCTTTATTTAAAAAAGGATCAACAAATTTGGTTGATAAATTAATAAATATTTTTTTGACGTTTTGCCCATTATCTTGAATAGTATAGTCCATATTTAAATACTTAGTAATTAAAGTTTAAACAACTTTCAGCTTACATGATTCAAAACTTTTTGGCAAAAACTGTTTTTTATTGATTTTTTATCTTTTTTTTGTTATAATAACTTTATCATACTAATAATTTACCACCATTTTTTGGGGTTTTTTTTATGTCAGGTCATTCTAAGTGGGCTACAACTAAAAGACAAAAAGCTGTAGTTGATGCCAAAAAAGCCAATGTCTTTACCAAGCTATCCAATAGTATTGCGATTGCTGTACGTGAAAGCGGGGCCGATCCTAATAGCAACTTTAAATTAAAAATTGCTATTGAAAAAGCCAGAGTCGCTAACATGCCAAAAAATAATATTGACAGAGCTATTTCACGTGGCGGGGGAAAAAATAATGAAACTCAACTCGAACAACTGACTTATGAGGGACTGGGACCGGAAAAGTTAGCTGTTATTATTGAAGCGATTACTGATAATCGTAACCGTACGGTAGCAAATCTCAAACACATCTTAACCAAACACGGCGGACAACTAGCTGCCAACGGTTCTTTACTCTGGATGTTTGATAGAAAAGGCGTAGTAGTTAGTAGCTTAAAAAAACCTTTAGCTGAAAACCTCCAACTTCAATTAATTGATGTTGGGGCTGATGATTGGGAACTAAACCAAACAGAAGCAGATAAAAAATTAATTGTTTATTGCGAACCAAACAATATGCAAAAGGTAATAACTGTTTTGGCAAAAAACAATGAAACTATTTTTTCTAATGATTTGGAATATTTACCAAAAGAAACCATAAAAATCAAAGACATCAATAAATGGGAAAGTTTTATTGATGAATTAGAGCAAGATGATGATGTCCAAAATTATTATACCAATGGCGAAGAATAAAAATCTAATTATTTTAGGAATTGATCCTGGTTATGCTTTAACTGGTTATGGCTTAATTCTAACTGACGGTAAAGAATTTAAACACCTTGCTCATGGTGTTATCAGTACAAATAAACAAGATTCTTTTGCCGATAGACTTTGGCAAATAAAAAATGAATTGGAGAAAATTATAAAAAAATACCAACCAGAAATTTTAGCTATAGAAAATATTTATTTTTATAATAATGCCAAAACTGCCTTGTTGGTTGGTGAAGCTAGGGGGGTAATTATGTTAATAGCTAAAATGAATAATTTGAAAATTTTTAACTACACCCCTTTACAAGTAAAACAAGCTGTGGTGGGCCATGGTCGGGCAGAAAAAAAACAAATGCAAAAAATGGTACAACTAATTTTTTCTTTGTCTAAACTTCCGGAACCAGACGATGCAGCCGACGCTTTAGCGGTGGCTTATTGCGGCCTGCAAGCTGTTAAAACAATTTTATAAACTAACGATTCTCAATAGATGAAAAGCACAAAATTAAAAATTGTTTCTGTTTGTAGCGAAGTTGATCCTTTTTCAAAAACTGGCGGTATGGCTGATGTAGCCAGATCATTACCTAAATCTTTAAAAAAACTGGGGCATTTCATTCGAGTCTTTACTCCTCTTTATCCTCATATAGACAAATCAACTCACAAATTAAAACTGATTTTTGAAAACATACCGCTGATAATTGATGAGAGTAAAACTGTAAATTTTTCCGTATGGCAAGGTTGGCTTACCGAAGGTTTGCCAATTTACTTTATTGATGAAGCGGAATATTTATCACGCCACTACCCTGAGCAAATAAAACCAAGTGATTTATATTTAGGTTCCAGGGACAATCAAAGATTTATAATTTTCAATTTGGCGGTTATTGAAAGTTTAAAAATGCTAGATATTAAACCAGATATTATCCAATGTCATGATTGGCAGGCTGGTTTAATTCCTTATTATCTAAAAAAACGCTACCAAGCTGAAAATAGATTTGCAGACACAGCAACCGTATTTACTATTCATAATTTAACTTATCAAATGGGTGGTAACTGGTGGGAAATTCCATCCAAAAAAAGAGATGATGAACGTCAACCCCTGCCATTATTTCAAAATAATGATTCAATACAAAACATAAATTTGGCTAAAAGAGGTATTGCTAATGCTGATGTGATTAATACTGTTTCTGAAAAATATGCTGAAGAAATTTTGACAAAAAAATTTGGCAATGGTTTGCATGGTATTCTAAAACAAAAAAAACACCGTGTCTTTGGTATTGTTAATGGCATTGATTACGCCGATTGGAATCCATCAACTGATCCGGGTTTGATTGAAAGGTATGATTATGATTCTTTGCACAACAAAACCAAAAATAAGTTTCACCTGCAAGAATTTGTTGGTCTACCATCAGATCCTAAAGTGCCTTTAATTGGTTGGACTTCAAGATTAACTGAGCAAAAAGGTATAGAGCTGATAATTGAAATAATCGAGCCCTTATTAAGAATGGACATCCAAATGGTCATCTTAGGTGAAGGTGCTAAAAAATATACAGATTATTTTGCCAAAGTAAGCAAACACCACCCCAAAAAAATAGCAGCCATCTTCAATTTTGATAATCAAAAAGAAACTATGGTGCTGGCTGGGGCTGATATTTTTCTACTGCCATCGCGCTTTGAGCCTTGCGGACTAGCTCAACTAAAAAGTTTACGTTACGGTGCCATACCGGTAGTTCATGCTGTTGGCGGACTGGTTGATACCATCTCTGATTATAACCCTCGCACCGGCCGCGGCAACGGCTTTGTGTTTAAAAAATACGATTCCAGAGATTTATTAATTGCCATAACCAGAGCGATTGTCAACCATCGTCATCGTGAAAGCTGGTTAAAAATGGTTAGACGAGGCATGCAACAGTCTTTTTCTTGGGAAATTCCTGCTGAAAAATATATTTTACTTTTTAGAAAAGCTTTACGCAGTAAAACAAACCAATGAAAAAAACATACTATTGGGCTAATCTTTTACACTTTTATTTACCGCCCACCGCAAATAATATTCAAATTACTGAAGCGGCTCAACGAAGCTACGAATGGATTTTACTAATGGCTGAAAAATACCCTACTTGGCATTTTACTTTTAATATTACCGGCTGTTTAACAAAGTCATTATCAGAAAATGGTTATGAAAAAATTATCTCTAGATTTAAAAATCTTATTAACAAAGGCCAACTCGAATTAGTTGGTTCTTTATCTCATCACCCTATCGCTCCTTTGGTGGATCTAACTATTGTCAAAAGACAAATCAAACAACAAGAAGAGATTAATCAAAGTTTTTTTGGCATCAAGCCAAAAGGATTTTTTTTACCAGAAATGGCTTATAATGAAAAAATTGGAAAATTACTGGCTGATTTAAAGTACCAATGGTTAATTTTAGATGAAATAAATCTAAACGGTAAATTAAATCAAATCGACTGGGAATCGGCTTATCATTTAAAAAATACTAATTTAAAAATAGTTTTCCGTTCTCGTGAGTGGTCGCTTGATTATCCGCCTAAAAAAATAGTAAAAACTAGCTTGGAAAAAAAATTACCAGCACAAATAGTAACGGCAACTGATGCTGAATTATATGGTTTACGTTTTGTTGATTTTGAAGGTTGGTTGGGAAAAGTTTTAGAAAATCCTGAAATTAAAACAATTACCATGGGTGAATATTTACAAACATTAAAGAATAAAAAACCTATTAAACCAAAAGCTGGTAACTGGGAAAGTTTGGAAAAAGAATTAACCAATAAATTTTTATTTACTCTCTGGCGAAGCAAAAATAATAAAATTCATGGTTTACTTTGGCAACTGGCAAATTTAGCAAATGAACAATTAAAACAACATCCAAAAGATCAAAACTACCAATGGGCAGAAAATCATCTTGACCGTGGGTTAGCTAGTTGTACATTTTGGTGGGCTTCAAACAGAGATTTTAAACTTTTTGGTGCACCGGCTTGGCACCCAGAAGAGGTAGAAAAAGGCGCTTTAGAGTTAATAAAAACGGTTCGTACTCTAAATACTGATAAAAAAATAAAACTTAAAGCTGAAAAAATTTATCATCAACTTAAATATCTAATGTGGTCAACCCACTGGAAAAAATATGGCCAATAAATTTTCACCACAAATAATAGAAAAAACTCTTCAAATTGTAATAAAAAAACACAACTTTGAACCTGAACATCTAATGAGTACAAGTGGTGAATTTTTCGTCATGACCCTACGACGTGGTAATAAAAAATTTCTTATCAAAATAAGAAAAAATAAGGGCGGTTTAGCCAGAAAAAAATTTATTAACGAAATCGCTACTATTAAATTCTTAAATAAAATTTATTCTAAAAAGCTGTTGCTTCCAAAAATTTTTGTTAGTCAAACAAAAACTTCACCTGAATATTTTATCTACGAGTACATAAAAGGCTATCCATTAAATAATTTTTATATTTCCATAGGCAAACGTTTAACAGACAAATTTTTACAAACAAACTTTATTGAAATTTTCCATAATTTGCATTTGCTAAAAATACCCGCAAATATTGCATTACAAAAAAATACCTTTGTAAATAATTATAAAATTTTTAAGGGCAGTCAGCTTGTTTTAAAAAAATATATTTCCAATCAACTTATAAAAAAAATAAATGTTTTACTAATAAATCAAGCTCGTTTTTTTAATAATACACCATTGGTTTTAAGCCATGGCGATATTAATCCTAAAAATATAGTTTTAAGTAAAAATAAACTAGCTTTAATTGATTGGTCAGAGGTTCATTTAAATAATCAATTGTTTGATTTGAGTAGTTTATATTTATTTGCTTGGAATAGGCCGGATATAAAAACTGTTATTAAAGATTATATCTTTGGCAACCATCATCAATTAATAAACTCCTATCATTTATTTTTGTTAAATAGATTGATTTTAATACCCAAAAATATACAGACTATGGAAAATTCTATTTTGGGGCTGTCCTTAGATAAAAAAAATAAAATTATTCTCCCTGAAACTGAAATAAAACTTAAAAAAATAGCCAAACAAGCAATTGCAAATTATATTATTGAAATTGAAAGAATTGTTTGGCATTTAAGCTTATGGCAAAAACCAAATTCCGTTATCAGAGCAATAGAAACATTTTATAGTTTTGTTCCCGCCAAAAAATTTATTTCAGCACACCTAGAAAAGTTTGGATTAAATAAAAATTGGCAATTAAAAAAATTAATCAACCATCGTTTTGTTGCCAGACAGGGTGACCAAAAACTAATTACTGAATATGTTTTTACCAATGGGCAAAAAAGTAAAATCATCATGGGCAAAATACGTTTAGAAAGAGGCGACGATCTAGCTAAACAATCCTATCAAATAATAAAAAAACTTTGGCAAGCGCCTGAAGGCAAAGAACTAATTAGTCAACCTTTATATTACTTTGCTAAACATCATCTTTATATCTATGAAAAAACTTTAGGTGTATCTTTGGCCGATTTAATTGAAAATAAAAAAAATCAAAACACAAAAATTTTAATTCCCCTAATCAAACGGTCAGCTGCAATCATGTCAAAGTTACACCAAGTACCAATTAAAAATTTTAGTAAGGTAAATTTTTACAAAAACTATGATCTTACTCAACAATTAAATTGGTTAGAAAAAAATTTATATAAAAATAAAGAATTTAAAAATAAAAAAAATATTTCTTTACTTAAAAACTTACGAACTCTACAAAAAAAAGTAGTTAACTGGCGAGCAAACAACCGGGTTTTTATTCATGGTGACTTTCAATTACAAAATTTAATTTTATATAAAAATAAATTACGCTTAATCGACTTTGATAACGCAGAAATCAACGATCCGTTAATAGATGTTGGTAATTTTTTAAACCAAATTAATTATAAAAATTTACTTTTTAAAAAATCTTATTTTTTACGTCAACTTTTTTTACAAACTTATCTTAAACAAAACCAACAAGAATTAAATCAAAAAAACACTCGAGTATTAAATTTTTATATAATTATGGGGATTATTAAAAATATCAATTTAAATTTTTTAGAAAACAAAAACGATCTAGTAATCTATGATCTTAAAAAAATAAACTATATTTACAATCATTTAACGGTTAACCCCGTAGACAATTTAAGTACGATAAAAAAAATACTAACGTAAAAAAATGAAAAACTCACCTTATCACTTAATATTTGAGGGGGCGGAACTAACAGGAAAAAGTTACGTAATTAGTCAGGTGTATGACCATTTAGAAAAAAAACATTCTTCAAAAAAATATCCTCTTTTATTGGATGGTTGTTTTTGGATTAATGCTGATATTGGTGTTTTTGGATCAGAAAAAGGTAGATTGTTGATAGATAATTATCTAGCCTTGGCAAAAAAATTAAAATCTTACAATATTGTTTTTGAAAAATTTCATTTAACTGACCAAGTATATTCTTGGTTGTATAGAAGAAAAAATATCAATTATCAAAAAGTTGAGCTGGAACTAAAAAAACTAAATTTTAAAATTATTTTTTTATATATAGATTCAGATACTAACCTGTTTAAAAAAAGATTAGCTGACAGGGTTAGTCTATATCCTCACTACAAAAGAATAAAACAAACACCAAAAGATTATATTTACCAACAAGAAAAATATGAATCTTATCTTAAAAAAACAAAACTTCCTTATTTAAAAATAAATACTTCTGAAATACCAAATAAAAAAATTATTAAACAAATTATAAAATGGCTGGAAAAAAAATAAATATATTAATGGTGGCAGCGGAACTAAATCCTTTAGCTAAAGTTGGCGGATTAGCTGATGTCATTGGTGCACTTCCTAAAGAATTAAATAAAATTAAATCCCTATCAGTTAGTTTATGTTTGCCAATGTATGAACACCTGACTTATTTAAAAAAAACCAGTAATTTTGTAAGTGACCTCTCTTTGCCAAACAGAGAAAAAATTCAAATATATCAAACTTATTTACCTAAAAGTAAAATTAGATTATATCTTTTTTATAATCAAAAACATTTGTCGCGCGGATCAATTTATTTACACCCTCATAAACATTCGTCTGATATCAATCAAGTTAGATTCGCCTTTTTTAACTTGGCAGTCATTGAATTTATAAAAAAAATAAAACCAGCTACTGATTTGTTACATTGTCATGATTGGCATACAGGACTTTTGCCTTATCTAGTAAAGACAGACGAAGCTTTAGCAAAAATTAAAACTTTATATACTATTCACAACATTGCCAACCAAGGTATATGGAGTACTAAACAAGCAAAAAACAATGGTATTTTTATAAAAAATAATAAAAATAAAATTTTAAATTTCATGGAAACAGCTATTATTTACGCTGATCATGTTAATACTGTGAGTGCGAGTTACGCCAAAGAAATTATGACAAAAAAATATGGTTATAATTTATCACCCTTACTAGGGCGAGTTAAACACAAAGTTAGCGGCATATTAAATGGTATTGACACTATAGAATTTAACCCCGCCACTAACCAAAAAATTGCCAAAAAATTTAATCTACAAACAATCAACAACAAAGTTTATAATAAATTAAAATTACAAAAAGAGTTGCAACTTGAAATAAACCCAAATATACCTTTGCTTGGGGTGGTTTCAAGACTTTATAAACAAAAAGGTCTGGACTGGTTAGCTGAAATTATTCCCCAATTAAAAAAGCATAAAGTACAAATAGTTGTTTTGGGTACGGGCGATAAACAGTTAGAAAAGTTATTTAACAATTATAATAAAAAATATGCAGATTTTTTTAGAGCCGTGTTAAATTTTGATATTGTTTTAGCTCAAAAAATTTATGCGTCTAGCGATATATTTTTAGTCCCCTCCCGCTTTGAACCCTGTGGACTCACTCAATTAATAGCTATGCGTTATGGCGCCGTGCCGGTTGTCAGAGCTACGGGCGGATTAAAAGACACGGTGATACAGTTTAAAAAAACAAAAAACCGCGTTTTAGGTACGGGTTTTTTATTTACCAAAGAATCTAGTCAAGCTTTTTACCAAACAATTCTTAAGGCTTTAAATTTTTATCAAGACCAGCCCACCTGGAAGCAATTACAAAAAAACTGTTTGCAGCAAAACTTTTCTTGGCAAAAATCAGCTCTTAAATATGCTAAGCTTTATAAAAAATTAGTTAAAAAATAATATATTTTTATGTCTATTGTTTATGATCATAAAACAGAAATAAGAAAAGATTATTTTCTAGATCGCTTTGTTATTATTACACCAGCCAGAACAAAACGTCCACGCGATGTTACCGAAACCTCCCACCGTGAACCTGGCAGAGTGTGCGTATTATGCCCAGCTATGGTAGAAAAGGATTTAATTGTTGATCGCCTGGGTGGTAAAAAAAATTGGCAGGTTATTTCTTTATTAAATAAATTTCCAGCAGTTGCCTTATCAAACCCCAAAGCTTACGGTCAACAAGAAGTAGTAATAGAAACCCCTATTCATGGACGAGAGCTTGGCGACATGAGTCATCAAGAAATTTTAAAAGTTCTTTCGATGTACCGTCGTCGAACTAAAAAATTAAGTTCTATAAAAAACATTGAATACATTTTAATTTTTAAAAATATGGGTGGACCGGCTGGTGCTTCACTCTTACACGCTCATTCACAAATTTTTGCCAGCAAAAAAACCCCGCCCGATGTTTTTCATGAATTAGACAAAGCCCAAGAATACAAAATCAAACACGGTCGCAGTGTTTATGAAGACATAATCAAACAAGAAAAAAAATCAGCTCGCTATGTTTGGAGCGACAAAAATATTTTAATTTTTTGTCCCTATGCTTCTTTATATCACTACGAAGTATGGCTTTTCCCTTTTAAACAAAGAGACAATATCACCGATCTAACCAAAGGTGAAATGGCATCTTTAGCCAAAGGCATGAAAATGATTTTAGCTAAGCTAAACCGCTTTAATATACCATATAATTTTTTTATGCATCAATCGATTCCTGACCGCAATCAACATTTTTATGTTAAAATACAGCCTCGAGAATCAATTTGGGCCGGGCTTGAGTTGGGAGCTGGTTTGGTTATCAATTCTATTCCTCCGGAAATAGCAGCTCGTTTTTATCGCAAGAAATAGTTTTAATTTTAAAAAATAAAAACCCTCTTTATGTCGAGGGTTTATTTTTTTTTACTATATTTAAACTATAATTTACAATGGTGCTAATATTTAACACTAGAGTTGTGGCGATAAAAACGGTTTTAAAAGATGGTTCGGGCATAAACAATCTGCTTGGATTATTGGTAGAGGTTAAATAAAAATAACCAACCAATCCTAATAAGCATAAAATAGAAACGCGACCCAAGTTATCTGAAGCTGGCAAATAATCCATATAATAATATGACAAATAGCCGCCAACTAACAACACCGAAAAATATGCTAGTGTCCACCAAAATAAAAACGGTTCAATCATATTAAAACCGTAAAGATAAATTAAAATAGTAAAAAAAACAATTTTATCTTTAATGGTATCAACCAATCTTCTGGAATAATTTTCTTGACCCAATAATCTAGCCAGACCACCGTCTATTAGATCTAACAACAACACCACGGCTGACCATAAATAAAAGTCTAATTGACCAATGGTTTTTATAAGTAATGGTAGAAAAAACAATCCCAATAAAGTAATGGCTGTGGAAATATTCCAAGGCAACTTTCTCATTTCATAAACAAAGCTCATGACACCTCCTTGATAAATTTAATGTACTAATTTAATGAATAATTTTAGCAAAAATTATCTATTTGTCAAGTTTCTAAAAGCAATTACAAAAATAAATAAGGCCGAACCTATTATATCCATTAACAAATCACCCAGGGTGTCTTTTAAACTTAGTTGTAAAAATGAAAAATTATAATAAGTAGAAATTGTTTGGTCCCAGACATATTCTCCCAATTCCCAAATTACTCCTAAAAAAATTAAAACGCACATAACTAAAAAATACTTAAGTATTGTCGGTTCAATATATTTTTGAAGTTTATCGTAAATAATAAAACTCAAAACCAAACCCGTGCCAACGTGCATAAAAATATCATAGTTAGGGAAGGTTTTATATAAAAAAAATACACCCACTAGGTGAAAAAAAATAATACTAAAAAAAATTAATAAATAGCTCTTTTTTATAGGCATTTATTTTATCTGAACAAATTTTCTTTTACCAATTTGTACGACATCTGCTGATTTAAATTGATAATTTTTATCATATTTAAGAATTTTTTGATTATTTATTTTTAAAGCACCTTGTTGTATTAACCTTCTCGCTTCCCCTTTGGATGAACACAGTTGCTCGACAGTTAAAAAATCCAATAAATTAACATTCTTGTTTTTTAAATTTATTTGTTCTAAGTCGGTGGGCGTGTTTTTTTGTGAAAACACATTGGTAAAGTTAGCCGCTGCCTTATCGGCATCAACTACAGAATGGTAGGTGCTAACCACCGCTTTAGCTAGTTCGATTTTTAGCTCCATTGGGTTTTTGCCTGCAGCTAAATCATTTTTTACTCTCGCAAGTTGTTTATTATCATACCTAGCCACCAACTCAAAATAAGACAATAAAACATCGTCGGGAATAGACATTATTTTACCAAACTGCTCTGCAGGAGAATCATTCAAACCAATGTGGTTACCTAAAGATTGACTCATTTTCATCTTCCCGTCAGTGCCCACTAAAAGTGGCACCGCCACTATGTCTTGTGGCGATTGCCCTTGTTCTTCTTGCAGGGGACGGGCCTGTAGTTCATTAAATTTTTGATCTAAACCAATTACCGTGACGTCACTCTTAATTTCTACCGAGTCCCAACCTTGCAACATGGGGTAAACTGGTTCGTGATAATATATTTCTTTTTTTTGTGCTTGTCTTTTAACAAACATATCTCGTTCTAACATTCTAGCTACTGTAAATTTTGATAAAAGTTTAATACCTTTTTCAAAACTCCAACTGTCATACCATTCACTATTATCCCTAACTTCAATCTTATCTATATCCAATATTTTAGCCAGTTGTTTTATATAATTTTTAGCCAGTGCTTGTACCTCCTGTTTTTGACGCAAATCTCTGCTTTTTTCTTTATCAGTGGGATCGCCGAAACGACCAGTAAACCCGCCTATTAAAAAAACTATTTTGTGCCCTAATTCTTGAAATTCTCTTAATTTATGATAAACCACCCCATAACCTAGATGTAAGTCTTGGGAGGTTGGATCTACTCCGTGTTTAACCCTTAAAACCCGTCCTGACAATAGTTTATTTTTTAAATCCTTCTTTACTAATACTTCGGCGGTGCCTAAAGAAAGTAGAGCTTCTATCTTTTTTTGATCAGTTGATATTTTTGACATATTTTACTTCTTTTTTATTATATCTAAATATTGTTATAATAAAAAGAGACCTATGATAAACAACAAACACAACCTATATTCGCCCAATAATTGGCGGGGTAAAAAAAACAAAAAAATTAATAATGTTTTTTTGTGGTTTAAATTAAACAAAAAAGGGCTTTGGTCTAAGTTAGCTATTCTAAGTGGTCTTTTCTTAGTAATAAGCTCGCTAATTTTGTTTATCATGTTTTTTTGGATTTCACGTGATTTACCAGAACCAGGAAAATTACAACAACGGTTGATAGCTGAGAGTACAAAAATTTATGACCGGACCGGAGATAATTTATTATATGAAATTCACGGCGATCAAAAAAGAACTTTGGTTAAAATAAATGAAATTCCCGATTATACGGTCAAGGCTTTTGTGGCCTTGGAAGATAAAACTTTTTTTGAACATAAAGGCTTGTCAGTTAAACACATTGTTAAAGCTATTACTCTTTATGGCTTTAAAAAAATTGGTTTATATCACGGCTTGGTTCCTGGTGGTTCTACACTGACACAACAGTTTGTTAAAAATTCAATTTTAACCAATGAAAAAAAAGTAACCAGAAAGATTAAGGAGTGGATACTGTCATATCAAATAGAAAAAAAATATAATAAAGAAGAAATTTTGGAACTATACTTCAATGAAATTCCTTTTGGTTCAACGGCTTATGGTATTGAATCCGCTACTCAAACTTACTTTGGTAAATCGGTGCGAGATATAAACTTAGCTGAAAGCGCTATTTTAGCGGCTATGATACAGGCACCAACTTATTACTCACCTTATGGTAATCATGTTGAAGAATTGTTTGCTCGGCAAAAATTTGTATTAAGTGAAATGGTTGATATGAATTTTATAAGCGAAGAACAAGCTACTGAAGCCGCGGAAACAGATGTTGAATTTAAAAAATCTCTAGGTAATATCAAAGCTCCCCATTTTGTATTATATGTTAAAGAATTATTAACAGAAATCTATGGAGAAAGAATGGTTGAACAAGGAGGTTTAAAAGTATACACCACCCTTGATCTTTATAAACAAAATATTGCCGAGGAAGTTGTTAATGAACAAGCAGAAAAAAACCAAACCAGTTGGAATGCAAGTAATGCTGCTTTAATAGCACTTGATCCAAAAACCGGGGAAATTCTATCAATGGTTGGTTCTAAGAACTTTTTTGATGACAATATTGATGGTCAGGTAAATGTTACTCTCAGGCCTAGACAACCAGGTTCTTCTTTTAAACCAATTGTCTATACCACCGCTTGGACTAAAGGTTTTGTACCTGAAACTGTTGTTTATGATGTGGTAACAAAATTTAAAACCGACATTGGCAAGGATTATGAACCTAAAAATTATGATTTAAAAGAACACGGTCCTATTTCATTAAGAAAAGCCCTGCAAGGTTCTTTAAACATACCAGCTGTTAAAACTCTCTACCTAACAGGTATTAAAAATGTTTTGGATTTAGCAGAAAAAATGGGTTACACCACTTTTACAGACCGTTCTCGCTTTGGTCTTTCTTTGGTGTTGGGCGGTGGTGAAGTTAAATTAATTGAACACACCGCTGCTTTTGGTGTCCTCGCTAGAGAAGGAAAAAAAGCCGACACTGTGGCGATTTTAAAAATTACCGATAACGATGGTCAGGTATTGTTTAATTATGAACCAAAAGAACCAACTCAAGTAATAGACCAAAAAGCTGCCCGAATAACCAATTCTGTTTTATCTGATGACAGTGCGCGTGCTTTTGTTTTTGGCAACGGCGGTGTTTTAACTCTACCCAATCGCCCGGTAGCGGTTAAAACAGGTACAACCAATGATTATCGCGATGCTTGGACGGTTGGTTATACGCCTTCCTTGGTAACCGGTGTTTGGGTTGGAAATAATGATTTTTCAGAAATGAAAAGAGGGGCCGATGGTTCTATTGTGGCCGCCCCCATTTGGCACAATTTTATGAGTCGTATTTTACAAAATACTCCCGTGGAAAATTTCAATAAACCAGAATATGAGTTGCCAGACAAAGCCATGTTAAACGGTTCAGTGGGAGCTGAAACTATCTTAAAAATTGATTCGCAAAGCGGTTTATTGGCAACAGATTTAACCCCCCAACATTTAATAGTAGAAAAAACATTTCGAGAAATTCATAATATATTATATTTTGTAGATATTAACAATCCGTTAGGACCAATACCCGGGGCACAATCAAAAGATCCTCAATATACTAATTGGGAAGAGGCGGTTTTAAGTTGGGCTGAAAAAAATAATATTATTACCAACGAACAACCTCCAACCGAATTTGATAATTTACACTCCGTGGAAAACAAACCCTTCATAGATATTTTAGAACCTTGGCCAGAACAAGTGGTTGGAAACAATCTTAACATTAGAGTTAGTTGGGAAACAAAAAAACCTTTTAAAAAATTAGAGGTTTTTGTCGATGATTTATTAATTAAAACTTATGAAAATTTGTCTGAAAACACTGCACAGTTTTCAATTAATTTATCTGATTTTGAAATTGGTGACCATTTCTTGAAAGTCGTTATTTACGATGTTTATGATAATTCTAATTTGAGTTGGTTAAAAATTATAAAAAATTAAGCTACTGTTTTATTGGCATGATAATATATAAATAATCGTTTCTTCCGGAAGGTAATATCAATCCAGGCATTTCTGGATTGTTTATTTTAATTATAACTTCGTTATCATTTAAACTAGACAAGACATCTAACAAATAATGGTAGTTAAAAATAATTTGATTTTTTTCACCTTCAACCTTTCCTTCAACGGTAGTTTTGCTTTCTCCCAACTGATCGTTAAGCGCTCTTATCTCAACTTTGTTATCATAAAAAAATAAACTTATATCATTTATACCTTGTCGGCAAAACAAACTGGCGGCTTTTATATTTTGTTGTAATAAATTTTTATTTATAGTGGCTTCTGTTTTTGATTCTTGGGGTATTATTTGTTTATAGTCTGGATATTCCCCTTCAGTGATACGAGATATCATCACCGTGGCTGCACATTCAAAGCTGATTTGATTTTCATTTATATTCATAATAACCTCTTCTTTTTTATCTTCTTCTCCCATTAAACGATTTAATTCTTGCAAGGTAAAGGAAGGTATGATTATTTTTTTATCTAAATCAATATTTGTTTTTGTTGAAATGGTTTTTTCTGCTAAACGGTAACTATCGGTTGCAGCTAAAATTAGCTTATTTTTATTAAAATTAAAGAGCACTCCGCTTATTTCTGGTCGAGCATTATCAAAAGCTGTTGCAAATAAAACCAAATTTAAAGCTTCTTTTAATTCTCCAACATTAAAGCTAGCCGTATACTTTTTATCAATTTCAGGAATAAGGGGAAATTCTGAATAATCTAAACCTTTTAACACGGTATGGGAATTTTCTGTTTTAATCTCTAAATTATTTTCTTTGGCCTCTATTTCTATTTTTTCACCTCTAATACTTTGGACATAATCATTAAACAATCGGGCGGGTACAGTAAGTAAGCCCTCTTTTTCTACTTTACCTCGGATGGTACTTTTAATACCAATTTCTAAATTTGTGGTTGATAAAATTAATCCACCTTCTTTTACTTCCAACAAAACATTATTCAAGATTGGTAGGTTTTGATTTCTTCCTGCAAGGTGTGAAACTAAGCTCAAACCTTTTTTTAAATTTTCTTGTGTGCAGATGAATTTCATAATTAAATATATATAATTTTAAAATAGTAATAATAAGGACTGTGGGCAAAGGGGAGAAATAGATTTTTTTACTAATTTTAGCTAAATAAAAATTTAAAATTTTTTAACTTCCTTGTTATTAAAAGGGTATAAAGTATTAATAAAAAAAATTAAATTTATTATTATATTTTTTTCAACTCTTTATTAAGTGTTTATAAAAATGTTATTAAAAATTTTTACCTTTATTTTTTTTAATTATCAACAATTTTTTAATAACTTAGCTATTGTTATAGAGACGTTGTTTAATCATTTCTATATCACGGGCAATTTTTTCATCATTTTCTATTTCTTTGTTTATTTTGTTACAAGCATGCATAGCTGTGGTATGATCTCTTCCTCCCAATTCGTTACCAATATTTGGATAAGAAGCATCTAATTCCTCTCTCATTAAATACATCACAATTTGTCTAGGCACAACCAATTCTTTTTTTCTACTATTGCCCACCAAACCATCGGTTTCAATATCAAAATAAGCTGCTACGGTTTGAATTAATTTTTTAGGGGTGATATGACTTCTCTTAATATTAGAAGATAAAGAAGAGATTATGCTTTTTACACTTTCTTCAGTAGGAGGAGTATTATTTAATTGGTGAAAAGCAATGATTTTATTTAAAATTCCTTCCAATTCGCGTACATTGTTTTGTACGGAAGTGGCAATTATTCTAACTATTTCTTCAGATAAAGAAAGGTTTTTTTCTTTCATTTTGGAACCAATAATAGCCATTCTAGTTTCTAGATCAGGCGCATTAACATCAACTATCATCCCCCACTCAAAACGAGAAATAAGCCTTTGTTCAAGGGCAGGAATTGCTTTAGGGGGCCTATCAGAAGAAATAATAATTTGTTTATTCTCTTGATGTAGGACATTGAAAGTATGAAAAAATTCTTCCTGAGTTTGTTCCTTACCGGCTAAAAATTGTATATCGTCAACCAACAAAACATCAACTGCGCGATATTTTTCTTTAAATTTTTTAGCTTCACCTTGTTGAACCAACTGAATAAAATCATTGGTAAATTTTTCACTCGTTACATATAATACTTTTTTATTTTTTTCTTCGTTTAAAATATAATTTCCTACGGCTTGCATTAAATGAGTTTTACCCAAACCAACACCACCATAAATAAAAAGAGGATTATAAACCTCCCCTGATTTTTTAGCTACCGCTAGACAAGCTGCATGAGCTAGTTCATTTCCTTTGCCAACCACAAAGCTGTCAAAAGTATATTTTGGATTAAGGCCAACTTTATTGTTTAAGTTTTGATTACTATTAATAACTGCAGGAGTTTCTTGATTTAAAACAGAGTGATTGTTATTTGTAGTAAGGATATTTTGTTTTTCTTTTGTTTCTACTACATAACTAACTTTGTTGAAGGTTTTTTCACTAACGTTTTTTAGAGCATCGGTTATATATTTGTGATATTTTTTTTCCAACCAAGCTTTGGTAAAAGCATTTGGAACAGCCACAATTACTTCATGGTCATTCATTTGTAGGACAAAGGTGTTTTTAAACCAGGTGGTAAAGTTAGCTTTGCTTAAATTTAATTCAAGTTCACCTAAGATAGCTTCCCAAAGTTGTTTTGAGTCCATAATTGTTTATTATTATTTTTACTAAAGATAACGATTCACATTATACCATCGCTTATAAATTTTAAAAACCATTTTATATTTTAAAAAGGTGATAAGGTGTTGAAAAATTGTGAAAACAAAAAAATAAAAAAATTACTTCACACTTTGACCGAATGATAACTTCCTGATATATTTATTTTATTAATAAAAACAATATGCCCAAAAGAACTTATCAGCCAAAAAACAGAAAAAGAAAAAAAACTCACGGTTTTAGAGCAAGGAATTCTTCTGCTAAAGGCAAGAAGGTTTTAAAAAGAAGAAGGAGTAAAAAAAGAAAAAGCCTCAGCGTTAGTTAAACGCATGTTAGCTAAACAAAACCGTTTAAAAAAAAAGTCAGATTTTGCTCAGGTTGCTAAATATGGAAGAAAAAGGCACTCTACTTTTTTTATTCTTTATATTTATTATCCGCAAAAAAAACAACAATTCCCACGTTTTGGCATAGTAATATCACAAAAAGCTTCTAAAAAAGCTACAGAACGTAATCTATTACGTCGCTGGATAAGAAGTGATTTATATAAGAAAAAAAGTAAACTAGCACCGTTTGATTATATGTTGGTTGTTAAAAATCAAGCAGTTGGGAAGTCTCACCAGGAAATTAGCTTTGATTTAAATAAGATATGTTATTGAATAAAATAGAAAAAATAATAGCCAAGCTAATAATTATATTAATTAAAACCTATCAAAAATTTTTATCTTTTGATCATGGTTTCTTAAAAAATTATAAACCACAAGGAACTTGTCGTTTTTATCCAACTTGTTCCCAATATACTATTGATGCTATAAACAAGAAGGGGTTATTTAAAGGGATACTCCTTGGTATTAATAGGTTAAGAAAATGTCATCCTTTTAGTGATGGTGGCTATGATCCAGTTTAATTAAAACATTATGATAGAATTATTTAAAACAATTTTTTATACACCTTTATTAAATCTTTTGGTTTGGTTATATGATGTTTTGCCCTGGCAAGATTTGGGGTTAGCTATAATTATTTTGACTATATTAATAAAATTGATTTTATATCCCTTAAATAAAAAAGCAATTGTATCACAAAAAGCACTACAGGATTTGCAACCAAAACTAACTGAGATAAAAGAAAAATACAAACAAGACAAAGAAGCGCAAGCCAAGGCTACGATGGAACTTTATAAAAATGAAAAAATAAACCCCGCTTCTTCTTGCTTACCCATTTTAGTCCAACTCCCCTTTTTATTTGCTGTTTATCAGGTTTTTCGAACCGGACTAGCCAATGGTTATTTAGAATATCTATATCCCTTCGTACAAAATCCAGGCAGTTTGAATACACTTGCTTTTGGTTTTATTGAATTGTCTCAAAAAAGTATTTGGTTGGCTTTACTAGCAGGAATTGCTCAGTTTTGGCAAGGAAAAATGTTAGTGACCAAAAGACCGGAAATAAAAACCTCGGGCTCAAAAGATGAAAATATGGCAGCCATTATGAATAAACAAATGGTTTATGTCATGCCGGTTTTTACAGTTTTTATAGGTCTTTCATTTCCAGCCGGCTTAACTCTTTATTGGTTTGTTAATACAGTTTTAACAGGAATACAACAATTAATCGTGTTTAAAAAAAACAATAATGACACTGTCCTCAAAACAACTAATTAATTTGCCGGTTTTTACTGAATCGGGCATAAAAATAGGAAAAATTGCTTATTTAGAATTAAATGAAAAAGAACATTTTGTAGAAAAATATGCTATCAAAAATAGTGGTTTTAGGCAGTTAATACCAGCGGTTTTGTTAATTTCTCCACAACAAATTGTTGAAGTTACTTTAGAAAAAGTAACAGTTGAAGATAATATTATAAAAATTTTACAAAAGAAAAATAAACAAAAAAATAAACCAGTGGAAGATCCCAGTCCGGTTTTATTTATTGATTTAACAAAAACTTAAATTAAACAAAAACTCTATTTTTACCCATAATCACTCTAAGTTTATCGCCCGCCACTTCAACCAGAAGTGGTGTTTTCATAGTTTGTTGTCCATCTATTTTAACTGAAAGAGAATTATTTTTATGTTGAATAATAATTTTTTTATTTTTTAATAAAGTAGGCGCGTTGTTTTTTGAAGAAATTTTTGAAAAAAAATTGTTTTTACTGTTTATTATGGTTGTTTCTAAAAGACCATCTGTAGGATTGGCCAAATGATCATCTGACCAATAATTAAAACTATAAATGTAGACTTGGCTTTTTTTATCAACCAAAACTCGGTAAGAATCATCACATTCTAACACCAGATCCCCGGGTTGAATTTCGAGCTGGGATAAAAAATAAAAATTTTTTATTTTTCCCATATCTATTTTTTTTATAATTCTGGAAGCCAAAGCATTACAAGCTTCAATAGGATTGTTTAAACCTAAGGTTTGAGCAATTTTTAAATTTTGACCAACCGGAATAATACCCAGACAAATGTCACTGTGATAAGCTAAAACATTAATAACTTTGCTGACGGTGGTATCATCACCAACAGCTACAATAGTTTTAGCACCTTTTTTTATTTCATCAGCAATGAGCTCCCCAGGGTTATTAAGTAAGCTTAAACGACCAATTTTACCTTTTATTTCTAAGTCAGTTAGTCGGTTTTCAATTTTAGCTAGTAAAGGTTGATATTTTTTATCAGCAACAAAGTGATCATACACATAAAAATACATAGTCTAAAATTAAAAATTATGATTTTTCTACTTTTGAACTTTTTGACATCTGACAATTTCCTTGAAAATAACTGCCAGGTTCAATGCTTAAAATTTCGCAAGCAATATTACCTTCAATTTTTGCTGTTTTTGTAACTTCTAAATTATTTGTAATTTTAATGTCTCCTTTAACAAAACCAGAGATAATAGCGTTTTCAGCACTAATGTTAGCTTCAATTTCTGCGTCTTTACCTACCCTTAAACTATGGGTGGTTTTAATATTACCTTTTAATTTTCCTTCAATAATAACATCACCTTCACCAGTAAAGTCACCTTCAACACTAACCGCGTGACCTATTATTGTTTGAGACTCATTTAAGTTTTTATCTTTCATATTTTTTATTAATAGTTAATAATATCATTTTAGAACTTTTATGATAAAAACAAAAGCTTTTTTAGATGGAAAAAATATTTTAAGTATGTTAAACTTTTTGATGACTAAATAAAAAATTATTTAAATATTTTACGACACTTAATTTAAGCTAATATTAGGTAAAGACCCCATAGTTTAACGGATAAAACAAGAACCTCCTAAGTTCTAGATCCAGGTTCAATTCCTGGTGGGGTCACCAAAGTATCTTGGGCTCGTAGCTCAGTTGGCTAGAGCGCTGCATTCGCATTGCAGAGGTCAGGGGTTCGACTCCCCTCGAGTCCACCAATTAATGTTCAATAATATCAATAAATTATTGTAAGAATTGGTTTTGTTTACTTAGTTAAGATAATTCTTTAGAATTTAGAAATTTTTAAATAGATTATTGATTGGATATTTATAATTTTTATGATTTAAGAAAAGTTTGATAATTTTGTGAATAATAAGTAATAATAAGTGATTTAATATATTATTATTAAAAAATGTTCCACGTGGAACATTTTGACATAAATTTATAACTAATTCATAATTATACTGTTGTGGGCCCGTAGCTCAGCTGGCTAGAGCGCTTGCATGGCATGCAAGAGGTCAGGGGTTCGAATCCCCTCGGGTCCACCATTTAAAAAATATTTATAACCACAACAATGAATAATTAAATATTTATATTTAATAGCTGATCCTAAAAACAAAATATTTTTATTCATTAAATATAGTCTATAAAAGCTTTTTAATATATTTTACTTATACACTTGCTTAATTTAGTAATTTAGATTAAAATAAACACGATAAGATCAGGGGTTTGCCCCTGATTTTGTCTTTATACATTAGTTCCACGTGGAACATTTTAAAACATTTAAGTGTCGTAAAATATTTAAATAATAAAATCTATTTGTGATATCATGTATTTATGATTTATTTAGTTTTAATTTTATTAATCGTTTTATCTGGATTTTTTTCGGCTTCTGAAATTGCCTTTTTTTCCATTACTGACGCTCAAGCCAGACTTTTATTACAGAAAAATTATAAAAATGCCAAGTTAATAAATAAATTTAAGAAGTGGCCTCAGAAAACATTAATAACCATCCTAATTGGCAACAATATAGTAAATATTTTATCTGCTTCCTTAGCTACTCTTATAGCTTTAGACTTGTTTGGTAATTTTGGTGTTGGTATAGCTACAGGTGTGGTTACTTTAGTAATATTGATATTTGGGGAAATAGTACCTAAATCATTTGCCCAAAAAAATAATTTAAAGATTGCTCAATTATTGTCACCTTTATTAAACATTTTTTTTATATTATTTAAGCCCATAGTTTGGTTGTTAAGAGAGTTTAATTTGATAATTTTAAAAGTATTCAAGTTAAAGGAAAATAAATTTTTAACCGAAGAAGAAATTCGTACTTTAGCTCGGTTAGGTGTAGAAAGTGGACATATTGAATACCGTGAACACGAAATAATAGAAAGAGTTTTTTTATTAAATGATATAGCCGTAAAAGAAATTATGACCCCTAAATATAAGGTTGTTTTTTTAAACGGCGAAGTACCGGTTGATAGTATAGCTTATTTTATAGGTCAATCTGGCTATTCGCGTTATCCAATATATATTGACAATGAAAATAAAATAATAGGTTATGTACATATTCATGACATAATGAAAGTTTTAAACAGTGATGATAGAGAGATGTTGTTACTAAAATTGGCTCGTAAAATTTCTAGTTTTGATCAAAATGAAAAGATTGATATTGTTTTACGTAAAATGATCAAACTAAAAGAGCATATCGCATTAGTTACCAGAAAGAACAAACTAGAAATAATAGGTTTAGTTTCGTTGGAAGATGTTTTAGAACATTTAGTTGGTGAGATAGAGGATGAAGCCGATAAAGCCTAATCAGATTTGACAAAATATTTCATATACTATATACTAGTATATAGTATATGAAAAACAGTTGTGATAAAAATTATATTTTAACTAATTTACGTCGGTCAATTGGTCAGATGCAGGGTGTGGAAAAAATGATTAATGAAGACAGAGACATAGCCGAGGTATTACAACAACTAGCAGCCTCAAATTCAGCATTGCGCTCAGTGGCCAAGTTGTTATTATTAAATTATGCCAACGGCTGTTTTAATGCTAACAAAAAGTTATCAAAAAAAGATTTAGAAAAATTAATCAATCAAATGTTTAAAAATTTATAAATAAATTATGTCAGAAAAAACACTTACAGACCAAAATTTTGAAGAAGAAGTATTGAAAAGTAACCAAGTCGTATTGGTTGATTTTTGGGCGCCTTGGTGCGGACCTTGTCGTATTGTTGGTCCAATCGTTGAGCAAATTGCTCAAGAGTATGCGGGTAAAGCCAAAGTAGGAAAGTTAAATGTTGATGAAAATCTTATTACTTCACAAAAGTATGGCATCATGAGCATTCCTTCTTTATTAATTTTTAAGAATGGAGAGGTGGTTGATCAAATGATTGGCGCTCAGCCTAAAGAGGCTATTACTGAAAAATTAGACAAAGCCCTCTAATTTATTATCAATATTTTTATATGGAAAATACAAATCCGATTGAGTATTTTGATGTTATTATTATTGGAGCTGGTGCCGCGGGATTAACAGCAGGTGTTTATACTTCAAGAAGAGCTTTAAAAACATTGATTATTTCTAAAGATGTGGGTGGTCAAGCTGCTTTAACTACCGAAATAGAAAATTATCCAGGAGTCGGGTTGGTTGATGGTTTTGATTTAATGAATCGTTTTTTAGCTGATGCTAAAAAATTTGGAGCTATTCTTAAATCAGAAGAAGCAAGAAAGATTGAAAAAGAAAATGAAGATTTTTTGATTACTACCAATAGTAACCAATATCGAGCGGCCTCGATTATTTTGGCTTTTGGTTTAACACCACGTGATTTAGGTGTACCGGGTGAGGAAGAATTAAAGGGTCGGGGAGTATCTTATTGTGCTACTTGTGACGGACCTTTATTTAAAGAAAAAAATGTGGCTGTAATCGGTGGAGGAAACAGTGCCCTGGATGCAGCTGAATATATTTCCCGGTTGGCAAAAAAAGTTTATTTAATTCACCGACGTGATAAATTCCGTGGTGATGAGATATTAGTAGAAAGAGTTAATAAAATTTCCAACATTGAAATTTTATTAAACACCAATATTGCAGCCATCGTCGGCACCGCTAAAGTAGAAGCTATTGAACTGGTAGACATTGAAAATAAACCAATTAAAAGTTTGGCGGTTGATGGTTTGTTTGTGGAAATTGGTCATGTTGCAAAAACCGATTGGGTGGGAGAGTTGGTTGAATTTGATGATCATAAACAAATTAAAACCAATAAAAATTGTGAAACCAAAACAGCTGGTATTTTTGCCGCCGGTGATGTGACTGACATTGCTTATAAACAAATAATTATATCTGGAGGTGAGGGCGCCAAGGCAGCTTTACAGGCATATAAATATTTACAGCAAACCAAAGGTATCAAAGGTGTAAATATTGACTGGGGAGTTGCTAAAAAATAATAAATCAATTTATGGCCAATTTATTTAAAAACGCACTAACGCAATTAGAAAATATTAAAGGTTATTTAGATATCCCAGTTGAAATTTTGGAACAACTAAAACAACCCCAGCGTATTCTAGAAGCCGCTATACCGGTTCGAATGGATAATGGTTTAATAAAAGTATTTACTGGTTACCGGGTGCAGTACAATAATGCTCGCGGACCATTTAAAGGAGGCATTCGTTTTCATCCGCAAACTGATTTAAATGAAGTAAAGGCCTTGTCTTTTTGGATGGCTATAAAAACGGCGGTAGTAAATATTCCTTTAGGTGGTGGTAAGGGTGGAGTAACAGTTGATCCTAAAAAATTATCAATCTCTGAATTGGAAAAATTATCACGCGGATATATCAGAGCTTTTAAAGATTTTATTGGTCCAACACTTGATGTACCAGCGCCAGACGTTAATACCAATCCCCAAATTATGGCATGGATGGCTGATGAATATAATCAGTTAAAAGGTAGTGGTAATTTAGGTGTGGTAACTGGTAAGCCCTTAAGCTTAGGCGGTTCTTTGGGTCGGACTGAGGCTACTGGACTAGGAGGATATTATATTTTTTCTGCTTTAGCTAAAAAATTAAAATTAAATCCAACTAAAACCACAGTAGCGGTGCAAGGTTTTGGTAACGTTGGTTATTATATTGCCAAATTTTTACACCAAGCAGGTTGGCGGGTAGTGGCGGTAGCAGATTCCCAAGGAGGAATATATGATAAAAAGTTAAGAGGTATGAATCCTGATCATTTATTAAAACAAAAAATGGAAAAAGGGTTTAATGATGGTTGTTACTGCGTTGGCAGTGTTTGTGATTGTGAAAATTATTCAAGTATTTCTAATCAAAAAATATTGGAATTACCAGTAGATGTGATTATACCGGCAGCTTTGGAAAATGCTATTACTGAAAAAAATGTTGGTAAAATTAAAGCAAATATAATTTTAGAAATGGCTAACGGAGGCATAACTCCACTCGCAGAAAATAAATTATTGAAAAAGAAAAAAATAATAGTACCCGATGTACTGGCTAATGCCGGGGGAGTAACAGTTTCCTATTTTGAATGGTTACAAAACCAACAAAATTATTATTGGACAGAAAAAGAAGTCAATCAAAAATTGTCTGATGTTATGCAGCAAGCATTTAATGAGGTTTGGCAAATCAAAGAAAAAAAATCTGTTGATTTAAGAACAGCCGCTTTTGTTTTAGCAGTACAACGAATTGTAGATAGCATGAAAATCAGACAATAAGTTCAATTTAAAAAAATAAGTACAATAAAATCACTAGCTTACAGCTGGTGATTTTTATTAAAAACAAAAAACAGGGCTAGAGTGCATTTTTTTATTCCCCATGCTTGTTGCCCTGCTTTTTGTACAAACTCTTATGACTAGTTTTTAGCTCATGCCAAACTAAAAAGTTTAGTCACAAGGGCTTGTTGTTTTTTAAATTTTGTGAAGAACGTTGCCAATACCAAGGAAGTTGTTGGTAGTTACCCCTTTGTTTCCAAGAAAAGTATTGGTTCAACGGTGCGGTGGTTTTTGTTTTTTTAATTAAACTATTTTGCCACGTTCTAATATATTGACGATAGCGTCTACGCCAGACAAAAAATAGTTTGAATTGTTTTTTAAATTTCATAATAATTAAAATAACAAAACTTCTCCAAATTAAATTTAACTAAAGAGGTATTGGGCAGTCAATAATAAATTTTTATTTAATATTAGCTAAAAAAACAATATAGTGGTTTGTTTTCAACTTATACACAATTATTTATATTTTGTACATAGGTTATTATTAGATTATTGGTATTTTATACACATATTATGTACATTAGTTAAAAAATGAATCTAAATAAAGAGAAAAATTTAATAAAAAAAGGGTTTAAAAGCATTGTTGGTTTAGATGAAGCTGGACGTGGCGCTTGGGCCGGTCCTTTGGTGGCTGGCTGTGTAATGATGAAGGCCAATATGGATTTAAGAAAAAAAGAATACTTTTTTCTACAACAAGTTAATGACTCAAAAAAATTAACCCCTACTAACCGAGAAAGATTATTTAAAATAATTGATGATACTTTAAACTGGTCCGTGGGCATAGTAAGCGTTAGGGAAATAGAAACAATGGGTATCAATCAAGCCAACCGTCAAGCTTTAATTAGAGCTTTTAATAATTTAAAAAAAACAGCAGACTTTGCTTTGGTAGATTTTTGGCAAAATTTATCGCTAGGTATTAGTAATCAGGGTTTTGTCAGAGCTGATAGTAGATTTTTTACTGTGGCCGCTGCTTCTATTGTCGCCAAGGTATATCGTGATAATATGATGATGCAATTAGACCAAGAAAATAATCAGTGGCAATTTGCTAAACATAAAGGTTATGGTACTAAAGAACATGCGCAAGCAATAAAAAAATATGGTTTAAGTCACCATCACCGTTTAAGTTTTTTGAGTAATTTTTGATTACAACAAAGCTATTATTTTTTTTATTTTTTTGTTAAAATTAGATTGTTTAAAATTATAAAATTTTATGACTAATGTAGCTACTGGTACAAAATTATTAAATCCACTAGAAATTTTACAGCATAGTGGATTAGAAAAAGGTATGAAATTAGCTGATTTAGGTTGCGGCAATGGTTATTTTGCTTTGACGGCTGCACAAATAGTAGGTGGTCATGGTCAAATTTATGCGGTTGATATAATGAAATCTTGTTTAGAGACAATTAAGCGTGAGGCTCAAAGACATCATCTTTTAAACATTAAAACTGTATGGTCAAACCTGGAGATATTAGGAGCTACTAAAATTCCTTTAGGTTTAATGGATTTTGTTTTGGTTATACATGCTATGTATCAGTCCCAACAAAGACAAAATTTTTTAAATGAAGCGGCGCGTTTTTTAAAGGTAGGGGGAAAATTATTGATAATTGATTGGAAAAAAAACAATATTCCTCTGGGTCCACCTGTAGAACAAAGAGTGGGGATTGAAGAAATAAAATCTTTATTAACCAACAATAAGCAGCTAAAATTGGTTGAAGAGTTTGTCCCCGGTGAATATCATTATGGATTATTGTACGAAAAAATTAACTAAAATTTATTAAAATGAATACATATTTAGATATTTCATATTGGTTTGCCTTATATCCGTCAGCCTGGAATCAATCAGGGAAAATTTATATTTGGGCGGCTCTGCTTGTTTTAGTTTTTGGTTTTATTTTAAAAATATTTTTAATTTTTAAAAAAAATAAAGGTGTTGGCAGAAAAACACTAAATAAGTTAAGCAATTGTTTAATCACCTTATCGTTATTAGCTGTTATTTATTGGTTTATGAGACAACAGTTGGTACCATTTTTTTCCTCACGTTTTTGGTTGTTGTTGCTATTTATAACCGCAATCGTTTGGTTGGTTTTTATAATTTTATATTTTTTACGTAAAAAGCGTGAAGAAAAAATTAACTTAGAACGCACAGCTTTGTACGGCAAGTATTTGCCTGGACAAAAATGATTGCCTTAGCATCAGAATTGAATCAGACCAGTTTTAAGCTGGCTGATTTTTTATCTAAAGATGATTTTGCTAAATTGAATTATCGACAGCAATTGGGATTTTATGGCCAACAAGCTGCTAAATATTATTTATTAGGTAAAAAATTTGAAATTTTAGCGGAAAATTATTTTACTCGTCTGGGAGAATTAGATTTGGTAGTTAGAAATGATCAGGGAGTGAGAGTGGTTGAGGTAAAAACCAGAACTAATCGTGACAGAGGTGAGCCGTATGAGGCAGTCCATAAATATAAACTTTTTTCCTTACAGCAAAGCGCTTATATTTTTATGCAAAGCAAGGGTTGGTTAGGTAAAGTAAATTTTCAAATTGATGTTTGTAGCGTGATAATTGATAAAATAGAAAAAAAAGTAAAAATTAAAAATTAATTTTACTACTTTTACAGCTGTGAAATTTTTAAACTACATATTATATCTGTATTTAGTAGTACTTTCATGTTTGCCATGTGCAGATGTGGAAGCAACTAGTTTTACGCACACTTCTAGTAAAATAGACACAAACCACGAAAATCATTCACACGATAAGGAAAATGACGCTTGTTCTCCTTTTTGTGTTTGTAATTGTTGCGGACAAAGTGTTTTATTATCTTATGTTCCTGCAATAGTTTTTAATTTTCATACTCCAACAGTAGAAATTCAAACGCTAAACTCCATTTACAAATCTAATTTGTATTCCAATTTCTTTGGGAGTATTTGGCAACCACCTCAAATAGTATAATGAAGCCCGAGTAATTTCGGGTTAGAAACTTGTGTTTTACCACAAATTATGGCAAATTTTTAATTTGCTAATTTCTAATTCATTATAATATTTTCAATGTTAGACAAAATCATACAATTCAGTATAAAGAACAAATTCGTTATACTACTTTTTACACTTGTGTTAGTAGCTTGGGGAAGCTATTCAATAAAACAATTACCACTTGACGCATTACCAGATGTTACTAATAATCAAGTGCAAATTATTACAAATGCACCTACTTTAGCCAGTCAAGAAATTGAGCAACTCATTACATATCCATTAGAGCAATCTTTAAAAACAATTCCAAAAGTTATAGAACTGCGAAGTATTTCTCGTTTTGGACTTTCTGTTGTTACTGTTGTTTTTAAAGATGATGTAGATATTTATTGGGCAAGAAATCAAATTTTTCAACGAATAAGTCAAGCCAAAGAAAATATCCCAGCATATGCAGGTTCTCCAGAAATGGCTCCCATTTCAACTGGTTTAGGAGAAATATTTCAATACGATGTATATGCTAAAAAAGGATATGAAGATAAATACGATGCAATCAAATTAAGAACTATCCAAGATTGGATTATCATTCCACAATTACAAGGGATTGAAGGTGTTGCAGAAGTTGCTACTTGGGGTGGTAAATTAAAACAGTTTGAAATAGCTGTTAAACCAAATACTTTAAAGAGTTTAGATGTAACCATAACTGAAATTTTTGAAGCTTTAGAAAAAAACAACCAAAATACTGGGGGTGCATATATAGAAAAAGATCAAATGACCTACTTTATTCGTGGTGTAGGTATGGCAACCGGAAGTAAGGATTTAGAAAATGTTGTTGTAAAAAACAGAAACGGTGCACCTGTTTTAATTCGTGATGTAGCTTCAGTTAATGAAGGATATGCTATGCGATATGGAGCAGCTACAAAAGATGGTAAAGGTGAAATTGTTTGTGGAATGGCATTAATGCTAAAAGGAGAAAATTCTAAAGCAGTTGTAGAACGAGTGAAAGAAAAAATGGCTCAAATCAACAAAACACTTCCTGAAGGAGTCGTTGCAGAAGCTTTTATCGACCGTGGGAAATTAGTAGATAGTGCCATTGGAACAGTTACTAAAAATTTATTAGAAGGTGCATTAATCGTAATTTTTGTATTGATTTTATTTTTAGGAAATCTTCGTGCAGGACTAATCGTAGCTTCGGTAATTCCGTTGTCAATGCTATTTGCAGTTATTTTGATGAATCATTTTGGTGTTAGTGGAAACTTAATGAGTTTAGGTGCTATCGATTTTGGAATTATTGTCGATGGTGCAGTAATTATTGTGGAAGCCACAATGCATCATTTACAAAAACTCAAGAGACAAAAGAACTTAACCCAATTAGAAATGGATAGCGAAGTATATAAATCTGCTTCCAAAATTCGTAATAGTGCAGCATTTGGAGAAATAATAATTTTAATTGTGTATTTACCAATATTAGCATTAGTTGGAACCGAAGGTAAAATGTTCAAGCCAATGGCAATGACGGTAGGATTTGCAGTAATTGGAGCTTTCGTACTTTCTTTAACTTATGTACCTATGATGAGTGCAATGTTCTTATCTAAAAACACCGAGCATAAAGAAAACTTTAGCGATAAAATGATGGCATGGTTTGAAAAAATATACACTCCATTTTTAGACAAAGCATTACAAATCAAAAAAGTAGTTTTAGGAATTGCTGTCGGATTATTTGTAATGGCATT
>JAANMV010000872.1_pt1 | contig 35633 bp, 53 predicted proteins | sample 7279661 | NCBI WGS metagenome assembly JAANMV01 (sample SAMN14094540, study PRJNA606508) | bioreactor metagenome | isolation source: A lab-scale SPAN reactor treating ammonium-rich wastewater day 121 | place: Ireland: Galway | collected 2017-05-16
GTTCGCTTGGGAGCCATCGCTGAATTTGATCGATTCTACCGCCGGCGCGGACACGTTTCAGGAATCGATCCCAGGGATTGGCATCCCCGGCAATATCTCGCTGACAACTGTCATGCAGAGCGGCGGGACGGCATTGATCAGCGCGCTGGCCAAAGGCAACCAGGGGACGCTGATCTTCGGGCCCGCGGGGACTGCAACCGGTCAGCCAAAGAGCTCGATCCCGGCCATCTCGATGGGGCCGCGTTACTCACAACCCTATAACGATGTCGTTGAGTTTTCGGTCGATTTCCATCAGTCCGCGCAACACACCGATGGAGTGTGGTAGACATGGCCGACGTGACGCTGTCTGACGGACGCGAGATCACATTCGACCTGACGCGCATCAGTCTGAGGGAATACCGAGCAATTTTCGACAACGCTCAGCCGCAAACCGAGGAGGACGCCACGCTCGCAAAAGTATGCGGGATGACGGTTGACGAATACCTTGATCTGTCATACCTGGAGTGGCGGCGATTGATGACGGCTTTCTTTGAAGCCGCGCGGAAGCCGCTGGCCAGCCCAAACTGAGCAAGCGCGTCTACCTCCACCTGCGTTATAGCGCTGATGCGCCGCTGGAATTGTTGCGCTGGATCGTGGCCGAACGGTTTGGTTGGCCACTACGCGAGGTAGACGCGCTGTCACTGGCCGATCTACAGGAATGGCTCCAGATCGAGGATGGCCGGGCGCGAGCAGGATCAAAATGACAGAACTGTGCGAGGGATTATATGGCTGAAAAGGTCGCCAGCCTGTATGCTGAGATAACCGCCAAAACAGATGGCGTAAAAAGCGCTCTGAGCGACGTTAAGTCGCAGGTCCAGGGCGCGGGGAGCAGTTTTAAGTCATTCGCTGAGGGAATAGCTAAAGGGGCGGCATTTGTCACGGCAGAGATGGCGTTACTCAAGAAGGTATTTGATTTTGGGGACGCCGGGGCGTCCATTCTTCAGGTTGAGGCATCGTTCAATGAATTGATGCGAAGTGTTGGAGCGGCGCCGTCAACATTCAACGAAATGCGCAGCGCTGCGCAGGGGACGGTGAGCGACTTTGAGCTTATGGCCAGCGCCAACACACTGCTGGTTGGGGCAACCGGAGAACTGGGGAGCGCTTTCGCGGGGGCGCTCCCTGAGCTTGTGGGGATTGCTAAAGCAGCGAACACACTCAACCCGAACCTCGGTACAACGACTTTTTTGTTCGACAGTCTGGCGCGCGGCATCAAGCGCGCCTCGCCACTCATTCTTGATAATCTGGGGATCGTGGTCGATCTCTCGACCGTATATGGGAACTTTGCAGCGAGTATTGGCAAGACCACTGAACAGCTCACCAAAGAAGAACAGAGCATGGCGCTGCTCAATGCAGTGCTTGAACAGGGCAGGAACATTACAGAGCAGGCCGCGAACGCCCAGGTCGAGGCAGCGGTTAAGATCGACCGGATGCAGGCGGCGGTTGAAAACGCTGCAAACGCGCTCAAGGCAGACTTTGCCCCTGCGATTGCAAACGCGGCGGATGCGATCTACTATTTACTGACCGGCGCAGAGCAGATAAACAACGCACTGGCAACACATGAACAGGAGATACGAAAATCATCCGAGACATATTTGCAATATTCTGTTGAAGCAGTTCGCGCGGCGCGAGCGGCAGGGCTTTTTGTCGATGAACAAGGCAATCTGATAAGGGTCACAGGTACAGCCCATGGCCCAGTGATAGAGCTGATTCAGGCAAATTACAAGGCCTCTGAATCCATGTGGATGGCGGACAAGGCGGCGGAAGGATATTCCCTGGCGCTGAGTAAACTGACGCAGAAGTCCGTAGAGCAGACTGAAGCTGTGTTCGATCAAGAGCGCGTCTGGACGACTTATGGCGAACGCCTGACCGCAACGGCGGAAGCCGCCGGTTTTACGGCAATCACGATGAGCGAGTTGCATATTATGAGCGTCGCGCTGGCAGCCGGTCTCGAGGGCAGGCTTGGCAGCGCAACGGAAGCCTACAGCGCGACGCTGGCAGACCTCGCGATCCAGCACGAGGAAATGACGGCGCAACTCCTGAATCTGCAAAACGCCGGTTACTCGCCCACGAGCGAGCGGGTTATGGAGTTAACTCGGGCGCTCGAGGAAAATCAGAACAAACAAAGCGAGGCGCTGGCCTCTCTCCAGGGGCTGACCGCTGAGATGATCTACAACCAGGCGGCGGCGGGTCTGGACACCCAGGCAGCGCTTGACCTGGCACGTTCGATGGGTCTTCTGGATGAACAGAGCTACGCGGTGGCAAGCGCGGTCGAGGCGCTGCGGCTCGAATTTGACAAAAACCGAGATGGAATGATCAGTTCTGCGGAGGGAGCCGCGCAATTTGCAGCAAGCACGGACCTGATGAACCGCGCCATTGCGAACTTGCAGGCCAAAAACATGCCGATTACGCTGGACGCAATCGCGACGGAGATGACCACCCTCGCACAGACTGGGGCGTCGAATGAGTTATCAGAAACCGCCGGGGCAGCCGAAGACGCCGCGCCGGGGCTTGATGCAGTTGTCGGCGCGGCAAAGGACGCGGCAAGCGAGGCAAATACATTGGCCGGGAGCGTTGAGGATCAGAACGCAGCGCTCGAGGCTGTGCGTTCTGCGGCTGCTGTGGCAGAGGGCGGGCTGAAACGGCTCGGCGATGCCGTCAATTCCGCTATGGAACCGCTCGGAAAAGCGGCGCAGGCCGCCAACAGGCTAGCCAGCGCGATCAGCAGCATCGATCAGACCATTAAAATTAACGTTACGACGAGCGGGTTTGAAAGCGCGATTGCACTGGCGCGCAGCCTGGCCAACGCCGTGAGCGCCATTCCAACCCAGGTCAATATTCAAAACACCGGGTCGACCGGGGGCGGAGGCGGCGGAGGCGGCGGCGGAGGCGGGACAGGCGGTAATAGCGGCGCGCTGATGACAGAGTTGGGCGGGGTTACTAATGTGTACAACTACAACATCACCGACACCCTTGCGGCTACAATGCTGCTGGAACAGAAGCGCCGCGAAGCCGCTATCCGCATGGAGGGCGTATTGGCATGACAGAGCGATTGGAGTTAGTACGCGGTTATGATTTCAAACCTGACCAGGGGACAGTCAGCCTACTGAGCTATACGGATGGCTTCAACGTGGCTTACGAGGGCTGGAGGCCTGCGACAAAGGCGGATCGTGATGGATACTACCGAGAAGCGATCACTCTCCGGGTCAGAGGAACCTCGTCAGCCGACCTGTTGGCAAAGTTACAGCAGATCAACGACGCGCGCCAGTATGTGCTGGATTATCACGATAGTAAAGCCGAGCAGTATGGCGTGTTTTTTCGGGTGCAGTTGCCCGGCGAGGACGAGCCGCGTCAGACGTTAATCCGGGACATGGATTATCAGCCCAGCACACTGTATAACGCCGCAGTGCGGCAACAGTATCACATGAACGACTATATGCTCGGTATCTCACATTATCCCTGGTGGGAGAGCCCGGCGATAGGGGGCACAATCACTGCTGGCAGCATCAGCATTCACGGAGGCACATTCCCGTATTCGTTTGTCGGCGGCAATATCGGGGCGCGCCCGGCGAAACTTGTCGTCCAGCCGTGCCATGTGGGAGGCACAGTACTGGAGAATATCCCGGAGTTATTCCCCTGGGGGCAGTTCTGGTTAGGTTTTCGAACCGATCGGTTTGGCACTCCAACAGCCTGGACGCCAGTGAGGAGCCTGGTTGTTGCTGGAGCCACGAGTTCCAGGGGCTTAGCCGCTAAAAATCGAGCCGCCGACACAACGGCTATAGGCGGGTCGATTATCTACTACAACTTTGCCGGGGATGCTATTGGTGAACCTATCCGCCAAACGTTCCTGCGGATGAGCGAGATTAGCGCCAACCCGAATCAAATGCAGGGCAAGTTTATGGTTTTGGCGCGAGTTCGGATCGGTCAGACATCCGGAAGCGGATCGGAGACATGGGTCTACAATGCCTGGATGGTTACGACCTATACCGATGACTATTTTGGCGCATACGCAGCCAGTCCAGAATTTGCCTTTGCGCGGCGTTACCCCTTTGTTCAAATTCAAGCTTCAGATTTCTCCGCAGAGGATGGAGGGGGAAAGCAATGGCATTTGATCGAATTGGGAGAGGTCTCCTATCCTCCCAATCGAGCCGGATCGATTGATCCCAAGAATTTTGCGATCAACATCTACGCCAGCAAACAGCAAATTGACGCAGGCACACCGCGCTTGGAATGGGACTCGATTATCCTGATTCCATCCGGCGAGGGGATGCTCAGGGGCGGGCGGCCTAGAGGAGTATGGCTTAACAGTCTAAACTATAACCGGCAGGACTACCACAGTTTTGTTGGTCCAGATGGACAGGGCGAGGCCTATGTACTCAACACAACTTATGGCGACTTCATGGGGGCCGATCCGCCGAACGTGATGCGCGGTATACCGCCTACAGGAGGAACCGGGATTGTGGTATTCGCCTGTGACTCGATCGCGCAGTCAGGATTCAATACCACGCCCGGTTATCTGACCTGGAAGTGCAACATCGAGATGCATTACGTGACGCGCTGGGATCAGCCAATGGGACATGAGTGATGACCATCGACTTGCCTATAAGGTTGACACTGTATAACTCTCTCCAGGCAGGAGCGGAAGTTTACGGCGATGTCACCGCGCAGCTTTGGAACACCTGGCGGCGCACCATTCGAGCAGTCGGCGGATATTGGATTGGGTCCGCCCGGTGGGAGGGATCGACTGCGGAGATGCTCGACATCTTCCAAAACGGCCTGCAATACGAAATTCGTGAGACCGCTCAGGGGATAACCACCTGGGAGGGCTTTATCGCCGAAATGTACATGAGACATCAGGGCATCCATTACTATCGCGCCTGGCCGGAGGTGAGCAACCGGATCAAGACGATTTACTCAAAAATCGGCGTAAATCTGCTCAGCAACCCCGGGGCCGAGAGCGCCATGTGGGACGCGTACAACTCGCCCAGTAAAAGAGAACGCTCGACCGCCTGGGCGACACAGGGAAACTACTCGGGGCGTGTTGTTGCCGACAGCGTTAACGACGGCGTACAGATCCAGAGCAGCATTACAATTACCGCGCGCAAGGCGTACAGCGCGCGGATCACGGTCAAGATACTGAGCGGATCCTGGCGCCTGGAGATTTACGACAGCAACGGCAATGTCATCGACTCGGTTGACGAAAGCGTGGCAGGACAAAGCGTTCTATATGCCAGCGTCCCAGAAAACAACGCTGCCACAACCGTCGGCATGCGGCTATACTGTACAACATCGAGCGGCGAGATCTATGCGGACGCAGCGGTCTTTCAACTCGCCCCGACACGGGCAGAAACCACCTGGTACAACAACATAATCAGCCAGACCCAGCATGGCGTCATCGAAGAAATCCTGCTCCAGGCGGGCATGACCGACGCGGCGGCGGATGCCCTGGCAAAGACGACACTTTTCCGGAAATCCTGGAGCAAAACCCGGCTTGATCGAAACGTGGAACCTGAGCCGATCAATGGACGCGGCAAAGACCAGCTTGAAATTGTGTTTTATGGATACGCGGCCACGCTCAGAAACCGGTACACCACACTGACTGGCACAGAGAATGCGGCAAGCAACCTGGTAAACAGTATCATTAAAAGCGCGCAATTTATCTCACCCGGATCGATCCAGACGAACACGCTCAATTATCATGTTGATGACCGTGAGGCATACCGAGCATGGGACCTTCTGCGCGATATTACACTGGCCGGTGATGCAAACGGCAACCGCTGGATGTGTGGCGTGTACGCCGGGAGACGGTTCAACTACGAGCGAGCGCCCAACAACTATGTCGCTCGCCTGCGGGACGGCAATTTGCTCAACGCGGCTGGCGGCCCGTTGCAAGGCTGGCTTGCACAGCCCGGATTGATCGCGCTTGACGACATCCCGGTTGCGCCTGGATCACCAACAGGTCGGGGCGAGGACGATCCCAAAGTGGCCTGGGTAGACGAGGTTTCATTCGATCTTAGCGAATGGCTGGATACTGGTTCTGGAGTCAACTTCCGGCGAGGCGTGGCATGACCAACGAAGAGATGTTATGGCAGGAAATCCGCGAACTGAAGCGGCAACTCCAGATGCTCCGATATGAGGCGGATATCATACCGCGCCGCCCACCTAAAAACTGGAGCAGCTGGTCGCCATCATTTAGCGGTTTTAGCACCGCTCCGAGCGGGGGGATTTACCTCTACAAATTGGATGGGGACTGGTGTACCTGCGTGATTATGCAGCCAAACAATGGCACCAGCAATGCGAACTACTTCTATATGTCTGCGCCTCGGACATCCAAAAATCGCGCAAATGCGTTATGGATGGGGTTTCTTTTCGCCGTTGATAACGGGAGCGCTCAAAGCACTGTGGGGGCTATCCATATTAACCCCAATGTAACCACGTTCGTGTTATACAAAGACGCAGTTGGCGCCTCCAACTGGACCGCATCGGGGAATAAGCGCGCAAGGTTTGCCACCATCACATATGAGATTGCTTCGTGACACAACACAAGCGTGATGACTTTGCGGCCATTGTTTGGGTTCTGACGGAATCAGAGCCGTAAACTGGTAACGGGGGAGGCCAGCCGATGGGCGGCATCAAGGTCAACTTGGGCCAGAGATACGTAGCGCTTTACCATCTCCATCGATGAGTGACCCAAGATGGCCTGTAAGCTGAAAACATCCCCGCCGTTGCGCAGATAATATACAGCAAAGGTATGCCGAAAGCGATGAGGGTGAACTTTCGGGATGCCGGCGCGCTTACCGATTTCCTGGAGCATATGCGCCAATCGGGTGCGAGTCAGACCAAAAGGATGCTCAGTATCGGCGGTTACCAGAGTCTTGAAGACCAAACTGGCGGTGCGCGCCGAGATCGGGATATAACGTTCCTTGTTGCCTTTGCCCCAAACGCGGATGCGGCGGGTCTTCAGATCGATGTCTGCCTGGCTGAGATTGACCAGTTCGGAGGCGCGCAGGCCGGTATCAAGCAGGATCATCAGGATAGTCCGATTGCGCAGCTCTTTTCTGCCAAGCGCGCTGAACAGGGCGCGGATTTCCATTTCGGTAAAGGGGACAATCGCGGTTTGCTGACCTTTGGGGCGAGGAATATGGTGGAGGATGTTTTCGCAGGCATAGTTTTCACGCACAAGCCAACTCCATAGGGCAGAGAGGGCAATATGCATATTGAGCATGGTCTTGGGCTTGACGCCCTGAATGGTATTAAAGAACTGGACAATATGCGAAGTTTGAATGTCCGAGATATTCTCATTACCCAAAAAGCGGAGAAAGCGTTGTAGAGTACGATTATAATCTTCCAGGGTATGCACAGAGAGTTGGCGGGCCTGGCATTCGAAGACAAAGCCTTCGATGGCTTGTTTCAGGGTTATTGACTGTGTGCTGTTTTTAGGAGACATGGGAGGGGTTCCTTAAGAAAAAGACACACGGCCAGTGCGAATCGCTTGACCGTGTGTTGTCACCTGTGCGCTGGGTGGGAATCGAACCCACACGCCTCTCGGCACATGGCCCTCAACTGATCGGGTAAATCTTGAGACGCGTGGCACATGGCTGGTCGAATCTGATGTACGTGTGTCATTATCTGTATGACCATGTGTTGTTTAGGCTGATTTCAACAGGCGGGGGCTGTGAAGATGTCCTGGTTATTCATTTGTGGGATCATGGCAAACCATCTTTAACGACAATACCTTCCAGAAGATTATTGAATTGGGGTAATTCAATGTAAAGCAAGTCGCCAGGGGATACTCTTTCCTGAAGTAAATTATGAGGAATGAGCATAGTGCAAATCGATGCTAGTTGTCCAGCGTATTCAGGAATGTCATTGCCTAGATAACACGAGTATTGCGACTTGGGTAGGTGTGCTCCAAATAAATACAGTTTTTCATTTTCTGGCTTGTCTTTATAGATTGCGATCAACAATTTTCCCTGTGGTGTCATGTCTACCCCGGTCATCACTTTGCCGTTTTGATCAGTGAAGTCCAGCCGCACAGCAAGCACCCGGTCTTTGAGACCAATGCTGATACGGTGGATGCAAATTTGCCCCTGGCAATAGGCAGTACCAGTTGCTGATACATACACTGAAACGGAAGTATAAGTCGGATAAGGTGTGGCAGTTGAACCCAAACCTCCTGAACTGCAAGCTGCAAGCAAACCGCAGGCCAAAAGTGAAATGTAGAATTTGATATTCATTGTCATCCCCTATTTCTTAGAAGTGGTAGAAAATTGCTTCCGATATAAATTACCCCCTAATTCACCGCCAATAGAAGTTGACTTTTTAGAACACATGTGCTATACAATGAATGTCAACTGCGAGAAAGGGACAATCATGACGCTGATCGAGATCCTTCAGGGCTTGCAAAACGGTTCATTCCACCAGGGGGAAGTCCTGGAGAGTGACATATTCACAGTGGAAATGTTGTCCGAAAATCGCTTTTTGATCACTTTCATCAGCGGTGGATCCGAACTATGGCGTCGGGTCACTTCTCTTCCGGTTCAAACCCAATCAAGTGAAATGCTTGCCGAATAATTTCCTCTTTCTCCTCAGGTGAGGCAGCGTCATAAGCCTCAATCAATTTGTCCAAAAGGGGATCGGGACGGCGAAGGCCAAGTAAGTCATAGATTTCCGTCCCAAGTTTAGCCAGTTTCTCAACGTTTTCTCCTTCTGGACGTCGTTTCCCATTAATGTAATTGTTAAATAACTGTTCATTAATGCCTAATTTACGTGCGAACTCAGCCTGGCTGATGTAGCCCTCTTTAATTCGCTCCACATAGTTATTCCAAATCCATTCCCCTATCGGTCCTTTTGCTGTACTCACAAAGTCAATCATAGCAATTCTTACTTATATTGTCTACAGCCCTTGACAAATAACGTCGGGTCGCATATACTGTATGCATATTAGAGGCATAGAGCATAGTATGGACATTAGAATCCTCACTCGCCGATACCGGCGCGAACAAAACCTGACCCTGGAGGCTTTCGGGGAGCGGCTCATCGAAGGACTGACTGGATACAGTTTTACCCGTCAGGCGATACATAACTGGGAAACCGGAAGCAGCAAGCCGGATAAGTATTTTCTTGTATTGGCTGCCATGCGTTACGGCGACTGGCGGCGGAACTGGGCGATGGACTGCCTGGCGGTATTGCAGCCAGAAGTCTTTGCGCCGGTTGAAGAAACCGAGCCTCAATCCACTGGGAAGTAGATAAGAAAATGCCCACCGGGGACACAACCCCACAGCGGGCAAGTGAAAGGGAAAACTTATGATCAATTCTACCACATTTATCCATTCAAACGCCGATCTTTGCCCAACCTGTCAAGGCAGCGGGCACACAGAGAAGCAACAAACGGAACACCCCTATGCGCGAGTGGTGGGCATCACCGATATCCCGACCCACCCGGTTAGCGGGGAGATGCACCGGACGCCATTCTGCAAAGAATTGTTGCGCCAGGTGGAAAAGCTGGAAAACGGCAAAGCGCTCATGATCGAGTTCGACAACCGACGAGAGCTGATGCTCACCCGGACGGTCCTACACCGGCTGATCAAGTATCTGGACCTGCCATACAAAATACGGATGGCCGAGGTGATCATGTGGATATACCCAAAGGAGGAACCATGCCACAGTTGAATTGCGGCTGCATTCCGGGAAAAGTGTTGTGCGCGCAAGCGTCAGCCCTGTGGATGCACGCCAACCACGCGCACAATTTGATGGTGCAAGGTATGACCACACAGACCGAGGCCAACCTGGCGCGGCTGGAGTACAACCAACACCTGCATCTGGAGGAACGCCCGATTGTGAAACTGCAAAAAGACGGCGCGACCTCGTTCGTATTCGTAATCGAAAACATCGCCCCGGCTGACTCCGACAACCTGCTCGACGACCTGCTCGACTTTCTTGCGGAGCGCGGATACGAGGAAATCCCGGTGGCGATCCCGGGCGATGTGATTGAGGCAAAATTCGGAGGCGGACATGGGCAAGCTCAAGAGCGTGCATGACTGTAAGACGCGCGCCGACTTCGAAAGTTGGGCGCGCGAGCATGGGGGAGAAATCCAGTATGGCGGGCGGCACCCGAAGGCGGTGGCTCCGTGCGGGGCGAAGATCCCACTGGCGGGGCATGGCAGCGAAACTATCCCAATCGGGACGCGGCGGTCGATGATCAAGATGTTCATCGTCTTTGGCCTGGGGCTGATGCCAATGGCCTGTCTTATCGCAGCATTAATCTCATGAGGCGAACAATGGACTATCTGCTGGACGCATACCTCCTGAAGTTGGATCGTAATTACGACGAGGACCAATGCACCTGCATTGCGTGGATTGGCGACAACCCAGACTGCCCAACGCACGGCGAGGAAGCCTGTTGGACGAATTATGAACGCCAGAAGACAGCAGCCGAGCGCCTGGGGGGTGGAGAATGAGCAGCGTGGCGTTCTTTGTCCCGGCGCCTGACGGTCAACCGGTGCAGGTAGAAGTGTTGGACATTTATCCGCCGTTATGCACAGTGCGGGCGATTTCTGGCAAGCCCTTTGTTGGCGGCGATAAATGGCCCGTGCGGACCGAGTTTGCGGTCGCACAAACGTCATCCATCCTGGTGATAAGAGATCGATCTCCACAATCCAATTATCCGGCGAAAGCCGATATCTGTCACAACTTGGAGGAGTGAAATGGTCACAAAGATACGAGTTGCCGCGGCGCTGGCGCTCCTCTCGCTGACTGTGCTTTTTGTCCTGGTCGTCCTACTGAGCGTGGGAGTTATCCGATGATGAGCATTGAATCGGCAGTCTTGTTGGCGTTGATCATGTTTCTCAACGGGGCGCTCAGTATTTTTGCTGTGTGGAGCTCGCACAGCCGTCTGGAGCGGCGGTTGAGCACACTGGAACAGGCAGAGGAACAGCGGCAAAAAACGCTTGCCGACGCGCGGGGGCGAGAGCGCGCCCACCACGCCTATAACACACTGGCGGCAATCGAGGACGCCACGGCGCTCTTGATTGACGCCGAACTTGACCTGGATGCGATGCGCGCCCGCCAGGAGACAGCTTTGGGGATCCTGCGTGTGCTGCGCAAGGGTCCAAACGCATACAAACAATCGTACAAACAAGATAAGGAGTAAATCATGACGGATCAGACACTATCCCCCTGGGACACTGCCTGGGAGCCAGCGCAGCAAAGCGGCTACTGGTATGGGCAGATCAACTTAAACGCCTGGTTTTGCACACTGGTGAAGGGCCAGGGGAAAATACCCTGGGACCCCAACTTGGCGGACCCGGTGACCGGGCAACCCGCGCGGCGTTACACCTGTATCGACCTGTCGTTGGCGCCGATCACCGATCAGCCAATCAATAACATTGAACGCTCGATGCTGGCTGAGTTCGGCGAGTGGGTGGACATCACACTGCCCAGTGCGAAGGAGATCGGGCTGACTAACCTACAAGCGCTGAATGGCGCCTGGGTTTGCTGCGAGATGGCTCCGACCGGACGGACCTACACCAACTCAGCCGGTGAGACTAAGAATGCCACGACCTTCAAGTTTTTGCGTCTCTTTGAAAACGAAACCGCCTGCCGCGCGGCGCACCAGGCTGCGCGAGGCGGCAACGGCGCAACGGAAACGCCAGGCGTCCAGTCCCAAACACCGGCGCCGACGACCGGCAACAGCAACGGCAGCCGTGAGCGCGAGACGGCGCAAAAATTCCTGAAACCGTATGTAGAGAACGCCTGGCGGCAAAGCGGTCAGGACCTGGATAAGGCGCGCCAGGCTCTGGCGCAAATGATCGCCGGTCAGCCGCTGCTGGCGAAGTATTTTACGGTTGATTCGCCAGAAGCGTTGGAGCTACTGGCGGAAATGGCGACAACGGACATCCCGCCCTTTTAGGCAAAGCGAATCTCTTCTCCTCGACAAGCTCCCTGGTCTGTCTGAACGTGCAAATGGCAGGCCAGGGAGCGAAAAAAAGCAAAACGAACAGAGGCACAAATTATGAACATCAGCGCCGTCATGATCGACTCGCGTGAACCCGAGTGGGTGCAGCGCCTGCAATTTGGGGGAGCGCCGACCGCGGTTTTAGCGCTCGAAGCTGGCGATATTCACGTTCTAACCACGGATGGCGCCCAGTTGATTATTGAGCGCAAGACGGGCGAAGACCTGCTGAACAGCCTGCGTGACGAGCGGCTGCTGCCACAAATGGCGCGCCTGGTCGAAAAGCGACTAGACGAGCAGGCCGCTCAAGGGGCGTTCACCACCTGGCCCTATCTGGTGATCACTGGCACGATTTATCGCGGGCCAGACGGAAAGGTGTTCACTGGCGAGCGCGGTCTTACAGGCTGGAACTGGGACGCGGTGCAAGGAGCGCTGTTGACCATTCAGGAAATGGGCGTATTCGTGATTTTCGCAGGCGGGGACGAAGATTTCGAAGCGGCGGTCGTGCGCCTGGCAAACCGGAAACGGGACTTGATCACGCTGACGCCGCCCAGACCGCCGAGCATATTAGGGCCGGGAGCGGCGTTTTTGGCGAACCTGCCGGGCGTGGGACCGGAAAATTCCCTGAAATTGGTGGAATGGTCGAACAACGAGCCTGCCTGGGCGCTGGCCGGGATCACCGATTTAGCGATCGACTGCCCTATCCCTGCCGCCACCCGGCGGCGCATCCGGGCCATGTTAGGGCTAAAAGACCGGCAAACCTTAGAAATCATCTTCAACCAACAAGACCAGCCTGTTTTAAGCGTACAAGGAGGCTAATTATGAACAACCCAATCACCGGACTTATTCACATCACGGGGGAACCTGACACCGGCAAGACCACCCTGGCAATGGCCTGTGGTTTCAAGCCGGAGGAGATCGTCTTCTTTGACGACGACCTAAAGACGCAAGCCATCGCGGATATGCTGGCGGAGCAAGGGACGCCATTTGGGGTCTATCACAACCTGACCAAGTTGTCGCTGGGAAAGCGGGAGATCGATTTCCACGATCTTGTGATCAGACTGATCGACGAGCTGCAACCGGGCAAATACAAGGCGTTCATCTTTGATACCTGGACGCGCTTCGAGAACACCTTCCAGCCAGTGGTGATGAAGAACCCCACCAGGTTCAAAGAGTTTTATTCGCCTATGGGGGCGATCAAGGGGGCCGAGATGTGGAAAGCCAGTTTTGATTATGAGGCGTCCGTGATCGACAAGATGATGCAAGCAGCCCCGCTGGTTATTCTTGTCACACACTTGAAAGACCAAAGCATCGGCGCGGTAAAGACGGGAAAAGAGGTGCCGGACTGTAAAAAGCCGGTGGTCGAGAAATCCAGGATCAGGTTATGGCTACGACATAACCCAGACGGCCCGGCGCCAATTGGCCTGGTTCTAAAGCGATTGAGTAAAGTGCAGGCAGGGCCAAACGGGATTACGCCGATCAACGTGCTGCCCCGCAAAGTCAATCCGTGTACGTGGGAGCGAATACTGAGCTACTGGACAGATCCAATTGGAGAACGGCAACCTGATCCAGACGAAATGCCCAACGATTTTGAACTCAGTATTTTGGACGGCGTACTGACTGAGGATCAGAAGGACGTATTGCATATCAATCGGATAGAGGTGGGCAAGCCGGTCGAGCCGCCCGTTCCAGCGCCCGTCCCAGAGCCGTCGCCGAAACCCGAGGTTTTGATCACTTTGGACTTGCTGCTGGATGCGTTTGGGCCGGAGAAGATACTAGAAGCCAACACGGGCCTGTTACCAGCAAACGACGAAGAGGTTTTGAAGATTGCTCAAATCCTGGGGGTAGCATGATGGAGCACTTGTCGTATTCAAGCATCAGCATGTTTCTGGCATGTTCTGAATCTTTCAGGCGCAAATACATTGCGGGCGAACCGACATTTAGCTCTCCAGCCCTGGCGTTTGGATCGGCGATACACGGGACGGTTCAGGCCCACTTGCAAACAGGCGCAGATCTACTCGGCGCCTGGAACGAGCAGTGGCACGAACACGCGGATGACGCAACGATCGATTGGAATGGCGAATTGCCCGAACAGCACTTTAATGAGGGCGTCAGGATGTTGTCGGATAAAACCATCCTTGCGGGGATCAAGAGCATTTGCGCTCAGTATGAAGGGGGCGCAATCGAACGCAAAGTGGAACTGCGCGTGCCAGGCGTACCAGTGCCGGTGATTGGGTATATCGATGTCATGTTGAAAGGCGGGATACCTTCGGATATTAAGACCAGCTCCAAAAGCTGGACAGAAGATCGGGCGCAAAATGAGCAGCAGGCTTTGTATTATCTGGCTGCCTTGAACCAAGCCGGGGAATCTGTTCCCGACGGACGATTCAAGCACTTCATTTTTGTGAAAACCAAAAAGCCGCAATTCCAAGCGCTTGAGCATACTCATGAGCCACGCGAGTTTTTTTTGTTGTTTCAGACCATACAGAGCGTGTGGCGGGCAATCGAATCGGGATCATTTGTGAAAAACGTGGGTACCTGGAAATGCGATCCGCGCTACTGTAATTTTTTCACTAACTGCATGGGCAAATGAGACACAGCAGACAGTCTTACGCTGACATCCAAATTGAAAACGGCAGCCTGGTTTTCAGGTCCAGCTATGACGCCGGCCTGGTGACGGCCTTCAAGGGATCGATCCCTAATACTGAGCGCAAATGGGATCCAAACCGCAAGGTGTGGATCGTCGCCCCACAGCACGGAAAGCTGCTATCGGGTTTGTGCGCTCAATATTTGGGGGTAGATGTACAGGAGCCGCGTGTGCAGGCTATAGCACAGGAGGAGATTCGGGTCCTGGATGTGCGGTATGTAGGAGCGACAAAGGCGCGGGACGGATCGGAAGAACGAACCGCTTTTGGCTTTGCTGGCGGTTCCTGGTCGGTGATCTTCCCAGAATCGGCGCTGGTATTCTGGTTTACGGGGATGAAAAACCGGGCCGAAGCAGCTACTTTTTACGGAACGCTGGGCGTCGTTCGCAGCGCTGCCCAAGACGATATCAAAACCGCTTTCCGGAGGCTTGCGCGCGAGTGGCATCCTGACACGTCGAAAGAGCCGGACGCTGCGGAAATGTTCATCAAAATCAAGGCGGCCTACGATGCGTTAAGCGACCCCCAAAAACGAGCCCGGTATGACGCTGGCCTGGCGCTGGAGGCGACGCTTCAGCAGGAAACAAGGCAAATTAATGACAGCTACCGGTCGCCGCGGCGGTGCGGGTATGTGCAAGCTCTGGGCGTCGAGCAGGTGGGAAGGTTTCTGGTCAAGCAGATTTATGGGTGGGAGGACATCACCAACGTTCAAGGGCAAACCCTGGTGGCGTCATGGCCATTTGGGGCGAATAATTTCACGGAGGAGTGGGTTTAGTATGAATACTCAGATCATCCCCGGATCAATTGGCGCACTGGCGCGGCAGGGAGGCAAGTCGATCGCTGAAACATTTATGAGCGCGGACTGCATCTGTATCGTAGACGTATCGGGAAGCATGGCGGCGCATGACAGCCGGGACGGGATGAGCCGTTACGATGTGGCGTGCGATGAACTGGCAGCGTTGCAAAACAGTCTGCCCGGGAAGATCGCGGTCATATCGTTTTCGGATCGAACAGAGTTTTGCCCGAATGGAACGCCTGGGCTTCCCAGTGGCACAACTGACCTGGCTGGAGCGCTCAAGTTTGCGAGAGTGGCAGACGTGCCGGGAATGAGATTTATCGTCATCAGTGACGGCGAGCCGGACGATGCGAACGCGGCGTTGAGAGAAGCCGCCAAGTATAAGAACCGGATCGACACCATATTTGTGGGGCCGGAGCGAAACCCGCACGGGCGGGATTTCTTAGAGTGCCTTGCCAAAGCAAGCGGGGGGCAGGCGATCATCGCGGATCTGGCGAAGGAGCTAAAAGCAGGTGTGGAAAGGTTGCTTTTGAAGGGGTAATGATGGACAAGGACGACGTAAAGGAACTGTGAAATGGCCTGGTACTCATACAAGCGCGGCGGCTGGCAAATTGCGGTGGACGCGGTGAACCAGCAGGACGCTGCAAAGCATATCAAGCTGTTTGCTCCTGGCGCTGAATACCAGGGCAAACTCAATCCGCCGAGCATGGAGTACCCGTCGATGGCTACGGCTATGACGACTCCGGCGAGACAGGAACAAATTACAAATGCAGCCAGAAAGGAGCTGAGATGACTGAGACTGATTTGGCTTTTAGATATGTACTGGTGTCCTTGTTTGTGGCGGCGTTCTGGTATGGGGTGACGTGGCTCGTCTACCGCCCATTCGCCTTGATGGTTGGGTTCGTAGTCTTTCTCTTGGCGTTTGCGTTCCTGGCCTTTGGCTATGGAGCATATGGCGGAGGCGAGAATTGAAAGAAATCAGCGTGTATCCTGGGTTCTGGACTGGCATATTGCATTTTCTGCACGGGATGAACAGGAGCATAAAGGGCTACCCCATGCACCGCAAGGCGTTGGCGCAACAGATATGCGTGTCGCGCAGGGATGTTGACAAGCTCAGGGGGCGGGCTGAGATATTCGGCCTCCTCATGGGCTGGCATAGCGCCTTGTTTATCTCCACGTTTCACGAACTCAAGAGGCTGGAGAAAGAACTTGAAGGCGATGGCGAATGATACTTTTCGCTTGAAAAGTACAATTTGCGAAGAATGAAAACAGAGGAGGCGTAATGGCGAAACGCGGCAGAATCTGCCCGCTGTACGATCAGCAGGCGACAAACCAACAAAAAGCGAATGGGTGCGCCTGCCAGGCTCCAATTTGTGGCCCGGCAAGCGATTGCATGGGTTCGTTGACCAGGGGGTGTACGGTACCGGCGTTTGTGTGGCGGAAACTCGTGTTAGATGCTCAAGCCATCGAGCGCAAGAGGCAATCATGATGGCGAAACGAAGCAAAATCTATCAAATTGAAATCCATGTAAGCCGGTACTTGCAGTACGTCGAAGTTGGCCGAAGGACATGTTGCGGCATATATTTGCGCCGCTATCATAATGCATCAGACGCCAGCCTGACCCGTGCGTATAACGCGCTGCGGGCGTTGGCTGGAAGGCAGGAGCAAAAATGACCGACGACCAGCGCAGATGCTCCAGGTGCGGCGAGTGGAAACAGCTCAGCGAATACTACCCGGCAACGAAAGCCGGGCGGCAACGCTGGTGCAAGAACTGCATTCGCCAGTACCAGCGCGATTACTGGCACGCGTGCAAAGACCGCCTGCCAAAATTCTGCGCCTTCTGTGGCGAGCCGTTGCAGAAGGGCAAGGTGAAGTTCTGCTCTCGATCCTGCGAGCGCAAGGATTACTACCGGCGAACTGTTCTGGGGAACCGGTGCAAGCACATGGGTTTCGCCCCCGCCACGCCAGGGGAGTTCTGGAGCCCCTCCCCTCCCCCACCGGGGGATGCCGCGAAAACGATGCAAAAGACCTATCCGCAGGCAGGCTAGAGTGAAACAAGACGGGCGCACCTACCACTTAGAGACCGTATCCGGCGCAATCGGCGCATATACGCAAACTGTGCTTATTGTTGGCGGGATGGTCTGGGCGATATACGAGATCACGAAGGGCAACAACACGCTGCTACGAGTCTTTGTCCTCGTGGGGTGCGGCCTGCTGTCGGTGATGTTTGTGATCCCGATGTGGTGGAACTGGATGCGCCGAATGCAGTCAGAGACGAAGCGGCAAAGCGACGAAGCCCAGGTGACCAGCCCGCGCACATTGGCGCTCAAGCTGGAGATAGAACACGAAGAGGCCAAACGGCGCACGGTCGAGGCGATTGCCCGGCTCACCCCAGATCAGATCGAAGTGGCGAGAGAAATGGCGCTCACCCCGGCGATTGAAATTCACACCGGGGCGCAGGTGGTCTGGAAACTAGACGGGCTGGCGGTGCCGGTGTGGTTTGCCCTGGACTGGTGGCGCGAATATCAAAAGGCTGATGACGGGACGTTGCCTGGCCAGAGCAGCTTTGCCGGGTACAGCGAGCGCGATCAGTACCGCGAGTGGGTCAAGGCGCTCACCGCCGAACTGGTGCGCATGGGAGCGGTACGGACTGCCGGTGGTCCGTACCCTCCCAGGTGGGTTTTATCAGACGAACGCTCACGGATCGAGACTTTGAAACGCAGCGGGCTTTTCCTGGCGCTCACTGCGGCGGGGTGGGAAGGATAACGTGCAAGGAGGTTAAGGATGTCCAAACTAAAGATGACACGTAAAGAAGCATTAGAGATAGCGATGGATGCCATTCAGTACGAGATGGCGCATTATCAGGACGATGCGCAGCTCGCGGCGGAAGGCAAGCCACATTACAAGCGGCGTGCCGAACGATACGCGGAGCTTGCGGCGGCGTTGCAGTGGATTGAAAATGCAAGCAGACAGAAGGACATGGGGTTGTGATGAAAGACGATGAAAGACAAGGAGATTTGAAATGGCAAAATTCCGAAAGAAACCAGTAGTGATTGAAGCCGTCCAGCTCAGGTGGGATACATGGAGTGAAGTATGTGAACTTGTTGGATTGAAGGGATTCAAGAGTGGAGTGCGTGGCTGTTACATCGACTCAAAAGGAAGAATTATGTTTGATTACTGCGATGGGCAAATAGGTTTGGTTTTGCCAACCGAAGAAGGCAATATGCTGGCTGTTGAGAACGACTGGATCATTCGCGGCGTGGAAGGCGAGTTGTATCCATGCAAACCAAGCATATTCGAGAAGACATATGAGCCAGTAGAGGAATGATATGACCCTCTACCCCCGCCACCCGCTTCTGCCCCCGCTCGAACCGGGGGATACGACCGATACATGGTGCAGTGTGCATATGACCCGCACGCTGCATATCTGGACGGGCTATCAACTGGTCTGCCTGGAGTGCTTCCCGGAGCTCGGACGGGCGCAGACCGATGGCGAATAAATACCAAAACATGACCAAAACATGATATGTCACTGCTCAAAACACTACTCAGTGCAGGCATTCTGCCAGGTGATGCTCAGACACTCGATCAAAACTATGGCAACGAATCCCCGGAAGCTTTTCTGGAGGGTCTGGAACGCGTCTCACGGATATTGGCGTTCAAGGATGTGCAGATTCAACTGCCGCCACAAGGCAAGCCCTGGAAAGATGTCTTCTTGGCGATCCTCAATGATCCAAATGGCGACCCAGATCAGGCGTTTGTCACATCCCTCGCTCAGTATGATACGCCCATACAGGTGGCTCTCAGCGGGGCCGTCATGGTCCGGGTCGGGGAACAACTTAAATGGCAACAGCAAAACCAGACAGGTCAGGGCAAGAAGCGTAAGTGGCACCAGTACATTAAGATCCTGGACAATCTGGGGTATCAATTCCGCTACAATCTATGCAAACAGGAGGTTGAGGTGAACTGCGCCCCGATCAGCGATAACCTGGCGAAGGAAATCGCCATGCGAGCCAGGGACGCGGGGGTGTGGGAAGTCCATGTACTGGAGGATGCGTACATAGCCCACGCTTGGCAGAAACGCTATCATCCAATTCGAGATTATTTGACATCGTTGAAATTTAACGGCGGGGATCCAATCACCGAGCTGGCTGGGTTTTTCCAGGATGAACACGGTTGCTTCCCGACCTGGCTGAAACGCTGGCTGATCGGAGCCATTGCTCGAGTCATGGCAAATGAGCAAAACCGGGTGCTGGTGCTGGATGGACGGCAGGGGATTGGCAAGAGTTTGTTTGTGCATTGGCTCGCCTCTCCGTTACCGGAATATTTCCATGAGGGGCCAATCTTACCAGACGACAAAGACTGCCGGTTACGACGCATGTCCACCTGGGTCTGGGAGGTGAATGAATTCGGCACTACGACACGCAAGGCTGACCGAGAGGCGTTGAAGGCATTCTTGACCACGAAAACTGTGCGAGAGCGCAAACCCTATGGGCGCTATGACATCCAGGGACCGGCAATCGCCAGTTTCATCGGGACGGTGAACAATGAGAGCGGCGTGCTGAACGATCCAACCGGCAGCCGACGTTTTATGATCGCCCATCTGACCGACATTGATTGGAGCTACACCAAATTAGAAGCTGACCAGATCTGGGCGCAGGCCTTTGATCTGTACCTCGCGGGGGAACCCTGGGATTTGCAGCCCGATGAGCGCATTCTGGCGGATCAGATCAACGAAACCTACCAGATGGCAGATGTTGTCGAGGAGACGATCAAAAGATACTATGACATCGATCCAACCCAGAACGGCTGGTGGACGAGCACTCTGGATATTATGGAGCTGTTAAAAGACCCCAGCTACGGCAATCTCAAAGCGGGGGCGGAGATCGACACGCGCCGCCTGGCAGCCGCGCTCACTAGACTGGGAGTAGGCACACCATACCAACGTCGTTTTGGCTCTCAACCCCGCATTCGAGGGTATTACGGCATCAAACGGAAGGGACTAATTCCATGATTTTCATGCAGCCGGCTCAGATGGTTCAGATAACTCAGCAAATTGCATTAAATAAGAGCCACTTCACTTGGTGGGGGTATTTTAATAAAAGTGCTGAACCATCTGAGCCATCTGAGACATCTGTGACAATTTTGGGATTTCGAGAGGCTGGTATGAGTGATATTTCATTTTGGGCTCAAAAGTTTCTATGCTCCGGGATCGCAGTTTTTCCGATCAAATATCGAGACAAACGGCCAGATTTCCGGCTGCTCCCGACGGATAACACTGGTCATCCCACTTGGGAGCCATTCAAATCTATTTTACCAGATACTGAGCAGGTGCAGCGTTGGTTTGATCACGGCCTGCACAATTACGCAGTTGTTACAGCTTGGCAAAACCTGGTTGTCCTGGATTTTGATGATACTGAGCAGTACACTCGCTGGTTATTGTGGGCAGCTCGTCAGGACGGTTTAGCTCGTAGTGTAGCACAGCACGCCTTCCGGGTGGCAACTTCACGCGGGGTTCACGTCTATTTGCGTACTTTGCAGCCGGAAAAACGCAACAAAAAGTTGAGGAAGGTTGATATTAAGGCTCAGGGCTATGTGCTTGGACCCGGGTCGGTGCATCCGAGCGGCGCGGTTTACACTCCACTCCTGGATGCATGGCATTTTCCGGTGATCTCGGCGCTTTCTGACGTATTGCCGGTCGATCTGTTGTTGCAGCATACTGAGCACATACCGGGCGTAGCCCTGCCCCCAGTCGCTGCGCCGTCTATTGATCCCTGGCAGGTTGCCAGCCAGCCGCGGTCTTTTTCGGGCGGCTTGGTCGAGCGTATCCTGAAGCAGTTGCGAATTGAGGATTTCTTTCCTGATCGCCAGCGCACGTCGGGTGATGGCCGCTGGTGGATGACGCGCTGCCCGCTGCATGATGATCAGCGCCCCAGTATGTGGATCGACACGAGAAACCAGATTTGCGGTTGCTATGCGGGTTGCACAGAAAAGCCGCTGGATGCGATTAATCTATTCGCCCGATTGAATGGACTGAGTAACAGCAATGCGATTTTCGCCCTTGGTGGCGCGGGAGGTGTTGAGCGATCGCCGATGACGAGCAAGTGAACAAAGAAGAGGCGCTGCGCATGTTGCAGCAAGCGCTCAGCAATTGCAAGATGGCCGGGATCGAGGTGAAAGTCACGCGGCTGTATCAGGACGGTGAGGTGCATACTGTGCTGGTGTTGGAAGGGGTGGAGGTGCAGGACGGGATGCTGGCGCCTTCAACCAGGAGGCCGGTCCGGTGAGCGAGCACAGCGAGGTCTATCAGGCCGATGGCAGGCAGGTGATCGAGGCGTATTGCGAGTGCGGGGCGTTTTTGTGGAATGAAATCATTCTGAACGGCTCGATCCATATTGAAATTGGGGGAAAAGAATTCGATCACGTTTCGGGGCGTTGCAAGTGTGGGCGCCGGCTGGAGTGGCACGCCAACCAGGTCAGGCTGGAGAGGCTATTAGAGAGGCTGCTGAGGGCGAGAGGGGGAGAATAGAAACAAGCCGGTCTGTTGTTTGCGCGCAGACATTTTGTGGTAAAATGTTAAAGACTACCCCGGAGTTTGTCGCCCGGACGTTATTCAACGTCCGGGTTTTTGTTTTTTAACCCGGCGCCAACAAAATTGGAGGAAAAATGAGCGCTGATACACTCTCGTTGTTCGCCGGGTCGGTCCTGTCGCTGCTTTTTTCGTATGTCCCGGGATTGAACAGCAAATTCGAACAGCTTGATTCCACCTACAAGCGCCTGGCGATGGCCGGGCTGCTGTTGGTCGTGGCTCTGGCGGTTGTTGGGATCGCCTGTGCCGGGTTTGCGGCCGATCTAGGCCTGGCGGTGACCTGCGATAAAGCCGGCGCCATCGGCGTGCTGCGGTCATTTGTCCTGGCGCTGGTGGCCAACCAGTCCACGTATGCGATCAGCCCCAGGCGCTCCTGACCTATGCTTGGCGTTGACATCGCAACGATTCTGTTCCAGACTGGCACAGTCGGCGTATTTATCTGGTTTGTGCTGGTCTGGTCAGACAGAATGACAAAAGCGCAACAAGAACGTGACAACCAGTTACAGAAGTTCTTTGCCGAACAACGCATCAGCGACCGTGAAATTATGAGCGAGCTGGTTGTGAATATCAAGCGGCTGAGCGAGCAGATCGATCAGCACGATCAGAAGGTCGATAAAGCGATTATCCAATTGGAATCAAGATCTCGCTCCAGACCCACCGCGAGGAAATGATGAAGCTGCGCAAGCCTTTTGACGGGTCGTATCCAGTCACACAGACCTATAACGAGCACGTGGCAATCGCCCGAGCTCGTGGGTGGTGTGCGCAGCCTGGCTTTTGCCCCGGCGGGGTGTACTACTATGGCGGGACCGACTATGGTATGCCGGTGGGGACGCCGGCGCTGGCGGCCGCGGAAGGCCAGGTGACACGGGCAACATGGGATATCAGCGGCTATGGTAACCATGTGCGCATCCAGCACGGTGACGGCTACATGACAGTGTACGGACATCTATCCGAAATCAACGTCAAAGCAGGGGACAGGGTTGTCGCTGGCAGCATTATAGGGTTGAGCGGCAACACTGGTAACAGCTCCGGACCGCATTTGCATTTTGAAGTGCGGAAGAACGGCAGCCCGGTTGATCCGGAGCCGCTCTTGGCTGAACAGTCGCCTATTCCAGCGCCGCAGCCAGGCGGTTCTGTGGTCATTAAACCGGGATGGAATCTGCGCGCTGGACCTTCGTCTCGGACCATAGATCTGGGAACGACCGACGCGGAGGTGGCCGCGATTTTGCTGGAAACGCAGGACGAATGGCTGAAAATACAGTTGGCAGTATGGGTGCATCGGGATGCATTAGGGTAATCTGGTGGGCCGGGTATCTATTTTGTATGCTCAGTATTTGGGCGTTGTTGTGCGCCATTAGTCGATGATGATGGTTAATATGGCTGAATTGACTATCAAAGAACAGATGTTTGTAGAGGCCTACCTGCAAACGTGGAACGGGGCGGAGGCTGCGCGTCGAGCCGGATACAAACACCCTGATCGGCTTGGCTCGCGGAAACTCAAGAAACCTGAGATTCGGGATGCTATTCGGGTCAGGATGAAGGCAGTGGCTATGGATACCGATGAGGCGCTTGCCCGGTTAGCTGAGCAGGCACGCGCGTCACTGTCCGATTTTATTTTTCAGGCCGCTAATGGGAAAGTTGGTATTAACTGGACTGCTGTACGACAACGCGGTCATTTGTTGAAAGCGATTAAGCCAACTGCGGCTGGTATCACGTTGGAGCTGATCGACCAACAGGCAGCTCTGCGAGATGTCCTGAAACATCATGGGCAGCTAACCGACAAATCCGAGGCGACCGTCAGCATGATTCAGATGACCCTGGACGAATGGAAGCAAAAACAGGCTGAACGCCTCGCGGATACTGAGCGGATGCTTGCGCAGTTCGAGGATGATGATGAATGAATCTCAGCGAGCGCGCCCTGTTTCTGATAGGCAATCTCGACCTGCCGGTCGCAGCCGGGGTAGACGATGCGTGTTGGGAGCATTTTCAGCTAGCTTATCTTTCGGACGACTCGGTGTTTCGGGTGGAGAACAAGAGCCGCCAGATTGCCTGGTCGTTTACAGCCGCGGCAGATGCGGTTGCTCGGGCAGAACTATACGGCGAATCAACGCAGTTTGTTTCGGTCAGTCTGGAGGAGGCAACCGAGAAGATCCGCTACGCCCGGGCGATCAAAGAGAATTTACAAATCAGCGGTCTCTCGAAACTGACGCGCGAGAATCTGCTGGGATTGGAGTTCAGCAACGGCGCTCGTCTGATCAGCCATTCATCCACACCGCCGCGCGGAAAAGCCAGGATGAACGTTGTACTGGACGAGTATGCGCATGTGCGATACGACCGCGAGATATACCGAGCAGCATTGCCAGTTATCTCAAAGGGCGGTGTGCTGCGGATTGGGTCATCGCCACTCGGCGCGTCCGGGGTGTTCTGGGAAATCTTTGCGGAGCAGCTGCGGCCCTACCCGGGGTTTGTGCGCAAACGCACGCCCTGGTGGGAGGTGCAGGCATTTTGCCGCAACATCCGCGAGGCTCGCAAACTTGCGCCAACCATGCAGGCGGAGGAGCGGGTCGAGCGCTATGGCAACGAACGCATTCGCTCGATCTTCGAGAACATACTGCTGGAGGATTTCCAGGCGGAGTACGAGTGCGAGTTTATAGACGAGGCGACTGCCTGGATACCGTGGGAAACGATCCAAAAGAACCAGGCAGCCTTCGAATCCAGCGGCGCGATTTGGTTTCGGGCGAAGTCATCTGGAGAGGCGCTGGAATTGATCCCGCGGGTGTTGGAGGCAATCGAGAGGCGGCAGATCGAGTCGGCGCTGTCCGGCGGGATCGACGTTGGCCGCAAGCGGGACTTGACCGAGTTTATTGTTCTGGGGAGGACAACAACCGGACAGATGCCGCTACGGATCATGGTGTCGCTTGAGCAGGTTAAATTCGATGAACAGGAGGCGTGTCTTCGGCAGATGATCACCAAGTTGCCGTTTACACAGGTCTTGATCGACCGCAACGGGATCGGCATGCAACTGGCGGAGAGTCTGGAGACGACCGGGCGGGCGCAGGGCGTGGATTTTACGAACGCCTCCAAACAGCTTTGGGCGGTGGAGGCGAAATTGCAGGCCGACCGGACGAATGTTCCCATCCCGGCAGAGCGGGACCTGGCATACCAGATCCACAGTATCAAGAAGACCGTCACGGCGGCCAAAAACAATGTGTTTGACACAGCACGCAACGAGAAGCACCATGCCGATAAGTTTTGGGCCTGGGCGCTGGCAATTTGGGCAATAAATAGGCCCGGTGTTGTGACCGTTCAGAATCCGTTCTATGATTGAGGCGAGATTATGGGGCTGACCGATACGTTCCGAGGCTGGTTATGGGACTTCCTTCTGCCAGATGAGACGATGGACGATGCGCAGCGCAGGCGGATCAAGGAGTACGAGCGCTACCGCGACTACTACGAGGGGCAGCACAAACGTCAGCTTAAACACAAGCCGATGCAGGCGGACGACAACCTGGTGGAGAATTACCTCGGGTTGGTCGTGGAACGCTCCATCTCGATGCTCCTGGGTGATGGGGTTCAATTTGAACTGCCCGATGACTCCACCCAAGAACTCATTACTGAGGTGATGAAAGCTAACCGGTCAAACATCAAATTTTATGAGGCGGCGCAGAACGCTGCCATCTATGGGACCGGTTTTGTCAAACTCTCTCCTGGCAGCGTGGAGTCGAAAGATCGCGAAAACGTCATGCTGACACGGATCATCGTGCTCGATCCACGCTGGATGAGAATTGTTACGCCGCCTGAGGACATTGATATAGTTAGCGCATATGAAATGCGCTACAACGTTGGCGACACCGCCCGCAGGGAGGTAACCGAGAACATAGGCGGCGCCTGGGAGATTACCAATTATGTCGCCAATCGCTCGACTAAGGGACAATGGGAGCCGACAGGACCATCGGTGATCTGGGAATATGAATTTCCGCCTATCGTTCACTGGAAGAATTTGCCCCAAGCCAATGATTGTTATGGTCAGAGCGAACTCAGCGATGTAATAGAAATCCAGGATCGGATCAACTTTGTTTCGTCAAATATTCTAAAAATACTGCGCTACCACGCCCACCCGAAGACCTGGGGAACAGGCACAGGTCTTGGGCAGAATGCAAGCTGGGGCGCAGATGAAATCGTTATGGTAAATGGGGAAGGCGCGAAGCTTGCAAATTTGGAGATGCAGACCGACCTGGGAAGCTCCAGGGAATTTCGTAATGATCTGAAGACGGCGTTGTTTGAAATCTCACGGACAGTTGATCCAACCGGGATGAAAGATAAAGTTGGTCAACTTACAAATTTTGGATTGCGCGTGCTTTACAACGATACTATCGACAAAAACAGCACCAAGCGTGATCTGTTTGGCGAGGCGCTGCTGGAAACCATCCACCGGATTTTGGCGCTGGAGGGCGCGGCCAGCACTGATCCGGGAAAGATCATATGGTCTAACCCGCTGCCATCCGAAGAGACTGAGCAGAATCAGATAGATGGGTTTGATCTGGATCACGGTCTGGTCTCCCAGGAGACGATCGCAACCCGTCGCGGATATGACTGGGAGCGGGAGCAGGAACGCATCCAAGCCGAGCGGGAGACCGAGGATAACCTCGGCGCGGCGCTGTTGAGAGCGTTCAATCGGGGACAGTAGATGCCTAATTCACCGGTTCTTGAGGCTCTTCTCCGATACCGAGCGCAGGTTGACGCCCAGGATTTGCAGGCGCTCAATCGGTTGATCAACAACTATCTCGGCTCGTGGCAGCGATTGGAAGCGGCGCTCAACGCGTTGCTGGCGCAGATCGGAGACGAGCAGCCAACTCGAGGGCAGATCGTCAGGATGACACGCTATCGCTTGCTTATGGAGCAGGTTGCCCAGGAGTTGGCCGGTCTGCAAAATCTGACTGGTAACGAGATCGCAGCGGCTGGTCGGCTTGGAATTGACCTGGGGCAGCGCCACATGACCGAGTTGATCAGTTACACGCTCAGCGGAGGGCCTGAGATCGCGACCGTTTTCCATGTGTTGCCGCGCGACGCGGTTATGACGCTGCTGGGGTTTCTTGATCCAGCAGGCCCGTTGTATGACCGGTTGCGATTGTTGGCTCCGACCGCCGCAGATGCGGTGAGCGCGACGATTGTGGAGGGTATTACGCTTGGGTTCAACCCGCGCAAGATCGCTGCCCAGGTCCAGAATGCTTTTGGCAAAGGTCTATCCGATGCCCTGCGTTTTGTCAGGACGGCGCAGCTCTGGAGTTACCGTGAGGCATCTCGAGCAACGATGGTTGCCAATGCTAACGTAGTTGAGGGCTGGATTTGGGTCGCGGCGTTGGGCGATCCAGGCACCTGTATGAGTTGCGTCGCTATGCATGGCACAGTGCATCCAGTGTATGAGCCGCTCAACGATCATTACAATGGACGCTGCCGTCAAGCGCCAAAGGCGGTTGGATTTGATAACCCGGTCGATGAAGTTGGAACGGAATGGTTTGAGCAACAGAGCGAGGCCTTCCAACGCCAGGCGTTAGGGCCTGGTAAGTATGAGGCCTGGCGCGATGGCGCGTTCGAACTCAACGCCCTTACTACTGAGCAAACAGACGCCGTGTACGGGCCGATGCGGGTGGAGACACCGCTTTGGAAGCTGCTTGGCGCAGAACCACCAGTGAGGATGCGCTCATGATTGCGCCGTCAGAACATGCTATAATTGACTGTAGAACACGAAAGCTTTTGATGGCAGTAAGGCAAGCATTGATCATTTGTCTGAGAGCGCTGGAGGACTATCTGGATATGGAGCAGTCCATACCGAGGCGTGTCCGATAACTCAATAGTCAGTCGCTAGGAGCACCACGCGGCGCATTACCCGTCTTGCCAGGACTACCGAGCAGGGCGCAGGAGATGCGCCGCTTTTTGTTTAACCATTTTTGACAGGAGAGAAGCGAGATGCTTACCAACCGAATCGTTTATAAGCCCGACGACCCACCGGCGGGAGATCCGCCAACAAATCAACAGGCTTCGCCTCCGCCAGAACCGCCCGCGCCGCAAAAACCGGCATGGGAGATCTGGCTGGAGCAGCAGCCCGAGAATGTGCGCCAAATGTATTCCGAGCACACAACCGGGCTTACTAGCGCGCTCGAAAAAGAACGTAAAGAGCGCAAAGAGCACGAAAAGCAGCTCAAGCGTCTGGCTGACCTGGAGGCCGAGGAGCAAAAGCGGCGCGATGCCGCTAAGACTGAGCTCGAGAAGGCTCTGGACGCTCAAAAGGCCGCCGAGGAAAAGGCCAAACAGCTTGAACTGAAAGAGCTGCAACGTCAGGCGGCGGAGAAACACAAACTGCCGGTATCGCTAGCAACCAGGCTTCAGGGTGAGACGCTCGAGGAGCTTGAGAACGACGCCGCGGAACTTGTGAAAACGCTGCCGAAATCAAACCCATTACCGCCGACAAATCCTGGGAGAAATGGGGAGCCGCCAGAAGAGCCAGAAGCCGCGAAGAAGGCCAGGCTTTTTGGGACGGCTGTAGACCCGTTTAGTACAGAATTTATGAAGAAGCTCGGCGGGGGGGTATTCTTTACGGATAAGGAGTAACAACAATGGCTGGCGAATCTACTGCGGGTTCAATCGCTACCTTCATCAATAACATTTGGGAGGCGGCTGTTTTGGTCGCCCGCGAAAATCAAGTCGTTGCCCCATTAGTGACATCGTGGGGTGATCGGACTGGTCTGGGAAACCGTTACTACAACCGCTATACCGGCGGAACTATCGCATCGCTTGCGGAAACTGCCGATTTATCGGCTCAGACATTTACCCCTGGTACTGTGGCCATGCTGACCCCGGCCCAGTTTGGCGCTCAGTATTTCATCACTGACCTGCGCCGCGAGTCTGATCCTTTCCAGGTTACGGCTGATGCCGGGCGTGATCTTGGCGAGCTGTTCGCGGTTCACATAGATACGAATCTCGTTGGACTGTTTGGCAGTCTAACTGGCGGGACAGTTGGCTCCGCCGGGGGAACGCTCACCTGGGCTGGGATCGCAAAGGCGGTGAGCGCTCTTCGCCGTCTGAACATTCCTCAGCCGTATAGCGCTGTTTTGGAAGCTGGTCAGTGGTATCACCTGGCTTCAACCGTTGTGCCTGGCGTGACGGTGACTAATGCACCAGGACTGCAAGATGCTGTCGCATCTCAGTATTTTGTTGGGCGTGCAATGGGAGTTGATTTTTATATCGATTCGAACATCACGTCAGGCACTGCCGCTGTCGGCGGTCTGTTTGCCCGTGAAGCGATCGGTCTTGACATACGACGGGCGTTTAGGCTGGAGCCGCAGCGTGATGCGTCGCGTGGCGGTGGCGGCTGGGAGCTCAATGCCACTATGGTCTATGCCTATGGCGTTTGGAACGCCGGGGCTGGCGTAAAGTTGATCGGTACGTCGGTTATGCCATAGGTTTAACCGACGATGAGCCTGGATAGCAATTTCGGTTGCAAAAGGGTGTCCTCCTCGCCTTGCCAGGCTCTTTTTGGAGGAAGCGTGTTTGGAGGCGCGCTAAAATCATGAGAATCAGTTGGCTCTCAAATAGTCCCTGGGCCCGGACAGGCTATGGGAATCAAACCATGCTCTTTGTGCCGCGCTTGCAAAAGCTCGGACATGAGATGCAAATATCGGCTTTTTATGGGTTGGAGGGGGGTGTATTGAACCTCGGCGGGATACCAGTATATCCGCGTGGGTATCACCCATACGGGCAAGATGTAATGAGCGCCCATGCGATGCACTTCAAGGCTGATCTGTTGATCTCGCTGATTGACGCGTGGGTCATGAACCCGCAGCAGGTACTCGGCGGCCTGCGCTGGGCGGCATGGTTTCCAATCGATCATGACCCTGTACCGCAGCCCGTGCTTATGCAAGTTCAAAAAGCATGGGCGCGGATTGTCTACTCGCGGTTCGCAGAATGCCAGATGAAAAACGCCGGATTGGACTGCTATTATGTCCCGCATGGCGTGGATACGAGCGTATTCCGCCCGATTGACCGCGTCGAGGCGCGAGATAAGACTGGCTGGCCTCAAGATAAATTTATCGTCGGGATGGTTGCCGCCAACAAGGGGCAGCCGAGCCGAAAAGCGTTTGCAGAGAACATTCGGGCATTTTGTGAGTTGAAGCGCAAGCGCTCGGACATGATGCTGTACTTGCATACTGTCGCAGGCACAGAGAACGACGGAATGAACCTGCCCGGGTATATTGAAAGCCTCGGAATGTCTTTTGGTTTTGTTGGGAGCTGCGATCCAAAGACCGTCGATGTGCTCTTTTCAGATCAGTATGCCCAACTCATCGGCATTCCAGACGACTACATGAACACGGTCTATAACGCGATGGACGTGCATCTGCTGGTCAGCATGGGCGAGGGTTTTGGGATACCGCTAGTCGAGGCGCAAGCAGCTGGGACACCAGTAATCGTCGGCGACTGGACCGCGATGCCGGAACTGTGTTTCTCTGGCTGGAAGGTGTACCGGTCCGAAGCGGAGCCGTTCTGGACGCCGATAAACTCATACCAGTTTCTACCGCACGCTGGCGCTATAGCCGACAGGCTCGAGGCGGCTTACCAGATGCGCGACAACCAGGACTATCGAGAGCGCGCGAGAGACGGCGCGCTCGCTTACGATGCGGATAAGGTTACCGAGAAATACTGGAAGCCGGTCCTGGAGGATATGGCTGAGCGGATCGAAATGTGGAAGCCGCAGGAGCAACTGGCAATACCAGCAGAGGCAGTACATGACCACCGTTAGCGTCATCACTCCCTGGTTGGACGCATCCGAGCTAACGCGGGTCTACGAGCGATCTATCGAGGGGGCGCAAGCAGTTGTGATTGACAACGGATCTGATCTGATGCACGCCGAGCAGATCGAGGCAATGGTCTCCAGGTTGCAGCATGGCAGCATCTACATCCGCAACGAGAACAACCGGGGATTTGCGGCTGCAAACAACCAGGGTCTAACCAAAGCGACTGGCGATATTGTCGTCTTTATGAACAACGACGTTGAGTGCAGACCAAATTTCTTGGAACTGGTAAAAAAAGACGTGCAGCCTGGCGCTCTGTATGGGCCTTCGAAACTCTATAAGCATGGCCTGCCGTATCTGGAGGGCTGGTGCATCGCGGCTCGGCGCGAGGTCTGGGACCGTCTGGACGGCTGGGATGACCGATATTACAGCGGTCTGTACTGGGAAGACAACGATTTGTGCTTCCGGGCGGTGCAGGCCGGTTTTGGGCTGATCAAGACCACCTGGCCCGCGTGGCATTTCAACAACTACACGACTCGGCGCATTCCGGGATCAACCGATCACAGCCTGGAAAATGAGCGTCTATTCCTCCAGCGTGTGCAGGAGTGGGGGGCGGATCATGCACGCTGAAGCATTCCGATTTATCCAAACTGCGGTTGACTGGTTGGGCGATACCAGCAGTCTGCGGGTGGTGGAGTTTGGCGCGCACAACGTGAATGGGTCTCCACGCGCATTATTTCCCGCGTCGGTTGTCTACATAGGCGTTGATCCCTGGCCCGGGTCGGGCGTGGATGTAGTCTGTCGGGCGCAGGAGTTTAAAGGGACAGGATTTGATGTTTGCATCACTGCCGAGGCGCTGGAGCATGACCCGGATCCAGCAGGGCACATCAATGCCGCCTGGCAGGCGCTAAAGCAGGGTGGCAAGCTGATCCTCACCGCAGCGTCTGACCCGCGCAAACCGCACCGTTGCGATGGCTCAGAGGGCGATCTTGCCGGTGAGCACTATGCTAATGTGAGCCGAGAGCAACTGGCCTTGTGGCTGAGTAACTGGCGTGGGGTAACTATCCAGCACGATCTGTTACACGGCGATATCTATGCAATGGCGGTGAAGCCATGATCCTGGTGACCGGATGCAACCAGCGTTATCTCGGGCGGATCATGCCGTATCTCGATACGCTGAGGATGTACGCGGATTTCCCTGTACACCTGATTACAGTGGGTTTCGAGGCAGACGCCAATCACATCAGGAGTTTGCCGCTCAGCCGTGAACAAAACGCTGGCGCGCCGCCAGAGACCGAGAGTATCCAGCACGGCAGTTTCTTGCAGGTAGTCAAGTGCAAGCCAGAGGAGGTGATTATCTACACCGATGGCGATTTTGGGATGCAGCGCAGGATGGACGACAGCGAGCGCGAGTACTTAGACATCAAAGACAACCAGGTTGTTATCGGGTATAACTTTGGCCCGCAATCCACGTTGATAAATGACGCGCACCTGCTGGGCGCTTATCGCGGCGTCGAATCGCTTCCGTTGGAATGGGGAGAAATTGTCAACACGGCGCAAGACTGGAACGCCGGATTTATGGCAATGAACCGGCGCACCTGGGCGCGTTTATACCGAGCATACATGCTGGATTGGGAGAGAGTCTGTGGGACGTTTCAGCACCAGGCTCGACAACAGTGGCTGATCTCCTATGAAATCGCCGCGTTGGGCCTCGATGTAAAAATCTGTCCGTGGTCGATTCACGCACATGGTCACGGTGGATTGAAGCCGGGCATGGAACATCGGTCTGATGGTCTCTATGCCGATGGGAAACTAGCATTGTTCAGGCATTATCTATGATCGATTATCTGATCGTTGGCGCCGGTCTTTTCGGGGCGACCTGTGCGCGCGTCCTGACTGACACTGGCCGCTCAGTAGTGGTCATCGAACGCCGAGGTCATATTGCCGGGAATTGTTACGACGAGAACTGGAGCGGTTGCTACGTCAACCGCTACGGCGGTCACATTTTCCACACCAGCAGCAAGCGGATCTGGGAGTTTGTAAATCGGTTTGCGGAATTCCGCCAGTACGAGCACCGGGTCAAAGCCCAGTTTCAGGGCAAGACCTACAGTTTTCCTCCTAATTTGACAACTTTCGATCAGATTGGGATGAAACCTGGGCCGGAAGCTGAGCAACGCATCCGTGAGATGTTCTTCGTGGGCTACACCACGAAACAATGGGCCAGGCCGCTCCACAAAGTATCTGCAAGCGTGGTTGGGCGGATACCGATCCGTTACACCTACGATGACCGCTATTTCTCCGACCGCTATCAGGGACTGCCAGAATACGGTTATACCCACATGGTCGAGAAGATGCTGGCTGGGATACCGGTCGAGTTGAACACCGATTTCCTGAGCGACGTGGAATACTGGCGCGGCAAGGCTGCAAAAGTGATCTATTCCGGCCCGCTGGACGCGCTCTTTGGGTTTGAGTTTGGCGCGCTTGGCTATCGATCGCTGCGGTTTGAGACCGAGATGCTTTCGGTTGACAACTATCAGGGATGCGCGACGCTCAACTACACCGATTTACATATCCCCTGGACGCGGGTGATGGAGTGGAAACATTTTGGGTGGCACAGCCAGCCGAAGGGTGAGACGATCATCACACGCGAGTATCCGGCGGCGGACGGCGAGCCCTACTATCCTATCAAAGACGCCCGGAATACTGAGCTGTATGCTCGGTATGCTGAGAGGCTCTCAGAGTTACCCTGGCTGATGGTTGGCGGACGGCTGGGCAGTTACCGCTATTACAACATGGATCAGGTCATCGCCCAGGCTCTGGCGATGGCAACGAGTCAGTATGAGTAGTCCTATTGGGATGCATGACGAGTATTGCATCCCGCCGCAGTACGAATGGATTGGCCGAGTCAGGCGATATTCTAATGTCGTTGACCTCTGGCTTGGAATGGGAAAGGTGAAATATGGCAAGGGCGACGCTCGCAAACATTATTCAGCAACTGCGCGAGTTAGCGCACGCAGGGACTGCCGATTGGACGCTGGGAACAGCCAATTTCTGGGATGCTGACCAGTTGCAGTCAGTCCTGGAGCGCTATCGCACTGATCATTATCGAGTCCAGTTAATGCCGGTTCAGCAATATTCGGGCGGGTTGGCGGTCTGGAGAGATTACCATTCGGGGCTGTCTAACCTGGAAGCGACCGACGGCGGGACGGCGATTTTCTATCTGGAGGACGCGATCGGGAATCCGGTCAGTTCGACACTCTACACCCCGGACTATCTGCGAGGAGTGGTGAGTTTTGCGAGCAATACTGGCGGATCGACCTACTATCTCTCCGGGCGATCTTATGACATGAACCGGGCCGCGGCGGATGTGTGGCGGCGTAAGGCGAGTTATTATGCCAACCGATCTACATTCTCGACCGATAACATGCGGGTCGAGGCTGGAGCGCTTTATCAGCATGCGCTGGAAATGGCCGAATCGTTCGAACAGCGCGCTCAGAGCGGTCAGGTAGCACAGATGTATCGCAGTGATGTGGAGTTTTGACGATGCTTTCGCAGGATGATCTTGATTTCATGCGCGGTCAGATCGGCCAGCTTATGCCGGATGTCTGCACGATCCTTGCTCCGGTGGACGCCCCGGATGGCCAAGGCGGCCATATTCAGACCTGGGGAACGGTAAGCAGCAATGTGAGCTGCCGCATTGATCCGGGACGGAGATTGTCGTTTGAGGCCCTGGCCGGCGGAGCAGTCCAGCCGTTCGATTTCTGGATTTTGACGCTGCCCCATGATACCGTGATCAACGCTACTCACCGAGTCGTGTGCAACGGAGCGCTGTACAACGTCGAGGGCGTGGATGGCGGGAAGTCCTGGAAGGCCTCGGTTCGGGCAACATTGAGGCAGGTATGAGCAGGATTGTTGTAGACACCAAAGGGATTGATGTGATCCTGGCGCGAATGCCCGGTAAAACGCAGGAGCTCCTGGACGCTGGAGCACAGGCGGTTCAGGGCAGAGCAGCCACGCTTGCGCCGGTTGACACTGGAGCGCTGGCAAACAGCATCCATACTGAGAATGTGGGCGAACTTGCGCGTTGGGTAGTGGACGGAGTCGAGTACGGCATTTATCAAGAACTCGGTACGTCGCGAATGTCCGCGCAGCCATTTATGGGACCTGCTTGCGAATGGGCGCGCCCGCAGTGGGCCAAGCGTTGGCGGGAGTTATTTGAGGCGTTATGAGCGACTACTTTGGAGCGATGGGGACGGCGATCTACGGCCAACTTGCGGCAGGCACAGCGCTCATTTCCGCGCTGGGCGGGACGGCAATCTATGCCGATCAAGCGCCGGATGGGGCGGCGCTACCCTATGTGGTTTTCAGCCACCAGGGGGGCGGCCCGGACACATCCTCGGGGTCAACTTTGCGGGAAGGCGTCTGGTTTGCACGAGCGTATGCCGCAACGAAGGCGGCGGCTGCCAGCCTGGACGGTTTAATCGATGCACGGTTGCACACACAGAGTCTAAATGTTTCGGGTTGGACAAATATCTGGTTGGTCCGAGAGCTTGATCATGCTCTCGTTGAAAACCCGCCAAACGGAGAAAAAATCTACATGTGCGGCGGGACGTATCGCATAACTATAGCTAAGTAAGGAGACAAAAAAGATGACTGCTTTTTCGGGTTCTGCACTGTATCTCGCCTGGGCTTATTCGGGCGGGACTGTAATGCTGCAAACTGACTTCCGTCGGTTCGCTTGGGAGCCATCGCTGAATTTGATCGATTCTACCGCCGGCGCGGACACGTTTCAGGAATCGATCCCAGGGATTGGCATCCCCGGCAATATCTC
>JAANMV010000877.1_pt1 | contig 35534 bp, 33 predicted proteins | sample 7279661 | NCBI WGS metagenome assembly JAANMV01 (sample SAMN14094540, study PRJNA606508) | bioreactor metagenome | isolation source: A lab-scale SPAN reactor treating ammonium-rich wastewater day 121 | place: Ireland: Galway | collected 2017-05-16
TTCAGCTTCAGCGCGTTCGCCATCAGCAGCGGCATCAGGTCCGTGCCGCGCCGCAGGCCCAGGCTGCCCCGCCCGGCTTCCTCCTCGGTGTACCGCTGCGCGGCGTCCTTGCGGCCGTACTCGCTGCGGATCAGGAGGGGCACCGGGTGCCAGCTGTGGCTGGCGAGCTTGCTGGGCGTGCTGTGGTCCCCCACGATCGCCAGGACGTCCGGGTTCAGGGCCAGCAGTTCGGGCAGCAGCGCGTCGAACAGCTCGATCTTCTTCACCTTCGCCGCGAAATCCCCGTCCTCGCCGGTGCTGTCGGTCTTCTTCACGTGGAAGTAGAAGAAGTCGTACGCGTCCCAGTTCTCCTTCAGGGCCGCGACCTTGCCGTCCAGGGCGTCCTCGTGGCCTTCCACGGGCAGCACGTCCATCCCGACCAGGCTCGCCAGGCCCTTGTACATGGGGTAACTGGCGATGCACGCCGAGCGCAGCTGGTACACGTCCGCGAAGGACGGGAAGTGCGGCACGTCGCTGTACCCGCGGAACAGCACGCCGTTCACCTGCGTCTCCCCGGCCAGGGCCTGCTCGGCGCGGGTCACGAAGGCGTTTACCAGCCCGGCGGTCTTCTCGCTGGCGGCGTCGTGCGCGGCGGCCGTCATGGGCACCACCCCGGTCGCCTGGGGGTCCACGTCGCTGATCTGGGCGCCCAGCACCTCGCCGCCCGCCGCGCGGAACACCACCACGAAGCGGTGCTCGGACTCGGTGTAGATCTCCACCGGCGTGCCGTCGATCTCAGGAATGGCCGCGCGGAGCTTCGCGACGATCTCGGCGTTCTTCTCGTCGCTGGGCCGGCCGGCGCGGCGGTCCTGCACGACGCGGCCCTCACCCAGCGTGGCGAAGTTCCCGCGCACCGCGACGTCCCCGGCGTTCAGTTTCACGCCGATGCCCACCGCGGACAGCGCCCCGCGGCCCACCACGAACTTCAGGGGGTCGTACCCGAACAGGCTGAGGTGCCCGGGACCGCTGCCGGGCGTGATGCCCGCCCCGACCAGTTCCACCAGCCCCAACTGCGACCCGGCCGCCAGCGCGTCCAGGTTGGGGGTCTTCGCGGTGGCCAGTTCGGTCTCGCCGTTCACGTCGAGTGGCAGGCCGCCCACGCCGTCCAGCACGACCATCAGGATCTTGCTGTCGGTCTTCTTCGACAGGCCACGCACGGTTTCCAGCAGGTCACTCATGCCCCCGAGTGTACCCCCGACACGAACAGGCGCCGGTCAGCCTGCGCAGCCCACCAGGACGCCCGCGTGCCTCGGGGATGCCGGCGGGAGGCCGGTTACTTCTTCCCGACCAGCGACACCGTGTTGTACGGCTCGCTGGAAAAGGGACTCAGCACCCAGCCTTTCACGGACGTGCGGGCGGCGGCCACCGACTGGCTGTGCACGATGGGAAGGCGGTACCCGGCCGCGTACGTCAGCTCGTGCACCCGGGCGTACGCCTGCGCGCGGGCCTCGCGGGTCAGGCCGGCGCGGGCCTGTTCCAGCAGGGCCCCCACCTCCGGCGCGTTCCAGCCGATGTCGTTCGTGCTGGTCGGGTTGTACAGCGCGCCATAGAAGTAATCCGGGTCGCCGTAATCGCCGATCAGGCCGATCTGGTACATGGACAGCCGCCCGGCGAACAGGTCCTCCAGGTACTTCGCCCAGTCGCTGGTGCGCAGGGTCACGCGGATGCCCACGTCCGCCAGGTCGGCGGCCATCGCCTCGGCGGACGCCTTGGGGTTCGGGAAGTAGCTGCGGGTGATCGGCATGTACCACAGGTCGATGGAAAAGCCGTTCGGGTACCCCGCCTCGGCCAGCAGCTTCTTCGCGGCGGCCGGGTCGAAGGGGTAGTCGGCCGGCACCCGGCTGCTCGTCGCCCACTTCAGGGCGGGGGGCAGGATGCTGGTGTCGGTGGTGCCCAGCCCGTACCAGAAGGCGTCCACGATGGCCCTGCGGTTGATCGCCAGGCTGATCGCCTGCCGCACCTTGGGGTGCTTGAGGTACTCGTTGCGGTTATTCAGGCCCAGGTACCCCAGGTTGAAGCTGGGGCGCCTGTACAGCACGAGGTTTTTGTCCGCCTGAATGGCTTTCAGGTCGTCGGGTTGCAGGTCGCTGGCGATGTCCACCGTGCCGGCGCGCAGTTCGTTCAGCCGCTGGCTGGGGTCCTTGATGTTCCGCACGATCAGTGCGTCCACGCGGGGTTTCACGCCCCAGTACGTGCGGTTGGCGGCCAGGGTCACGCGGTCCCCGGTCACCCAGCTCCTGAACATGAACGGCCCGGTGCCCACGGCGGTCCCGGCCGGCGTGCCGTACCGCGCGCCCTGGGCCTTCACGGCCGTGGGACTGGACATGCCCCAGTACGACGCGCTCATCTGCACGGGAAACACGGTGTTCGGGCGGGTCAGGTCCACGCGCACGGCGTACTCGCCGACCTTCACCACGTCCTTCACGACGGCGTTCTTCTCGCCCTTGTAGCCGCCCAGGAAATCCGGCACCACCGTGAACAGCCGGCCGGCGTCCCGCAGGCCGTTCGGGTCATTCTTGTCCCACCAGCGCCTGAGGTTGAACACGGCCGCGTCGGCGTTGAAGGGCGTGCCGTCGTGGAACTTCACGTTCCGGCGCAGCGTGAACGTCCAGCTGGTCGCGGTTGCGTTTGGCTTCCAGCTCGTCGCCAGCCCGGGCGCGAGTTCGGCCGTGCCAGGCTTCACGCCGATCAGCCGGTCGTAGATCTGGCGCTGCACCAGCATGGACACCGAATCGTGGGCGTTGCCGGACTCCAGCGTGACCGGTTCACCACTGCCGGCCACGACCAGCGTCCCGGCGGCCGAGGCGCCGGACACGAGCAGCGCCGCCATCAGAGCGTACGTTTTCATCAGGAACCTCCAGGGCCCGGGGCACGCCCGGGCGCTCAAACGACCAAGGGTATCGTGCGCGGCGGGCCGGGCCGACCCCGGGTGTCCAGCATTCCGGTCCTGCCCGGCTACTCCCGGGCGTGCTCCAGGGCGTTCTCGATCAGGGTGGTGACGTGCGCGTCCAGCAGGCGGTAGTACGCCACGCGGCCCTCCTTGCGGTGCGTCACGACCCGGCCGGTGCGCAGCAGCCGCAGCTGGTGGCTCACGGCGCTCTCGCTCATGCCGATCACGGCCGCCAGGTCGCACACGCACAGTTCCCGGGTGTGCAGCGCGCTCAGAATCTTCAGGCGCGTGGGGTCCGCGACCAGCTTCAGGAACGCGGCCGCGCCCGCCACGCAGCCCTCCTCCGGCAGCGCGGCCCGGGCGGCCTGCACGGCTTCCGGGTGCAGGCACGGCACCTCGCATACGTCCGGCGCGGCGGCACGGGTCATGCGCGGCCCTCCTGCACGGGCGCGCGGCCCCAGCCGAGCAGTCGCAGGGCGTTCAGGGTGACCAGCGCGGTCGCGCCGGTGTCGGCCAGGATCGCCATCCACAGGTTCGTGTACCCCAGCAGCGTGGTCACTAGGAACACCGCCTTCAGCGCGAGCGCGAAGAAGATGTTCTGCCGGATGTTGCCCATGGTGGCCCGCGACAGCCGGATCAGGTCCGGCACGCCGCCCACCCGTTCGCGCAGCAGCGCGGCGTCCGCGGTTTCCAGGGCCACGTCGGTGCCGCCCCCCATGGCGACGCCCACGTCCGCGCGGGCCAGGGCGGGCGCGTCGTTGATGCCGTCCCCGATCATCGCCACGCTTCCCTGCGCCTTCAGGGCGTCGATCACGCGCAACTTGTCCTCCGGGAGCAGTTCGGCCTGCACGTCCAGGTTCAGCCCCCCCGCAATGGCGTGGGCGGTGCGGGCGTTGTCGCCGGTGAGCATGACGGCCTTCACGCCCAGCGCATTCAGGTCGGCGATCGCGGCCCGCGCGTCCTCCCGCGCCTCGTCGCGGACAGCCAGGATCCCCAGCGCCTCGTGGGCGTCGTGCAGAACCACGGCCGTCTTGCCGTCCTCCTCGAAGGCGGCGATGCGCGCCGCGAGGTCCGGCGTGAGCAGCGCCGCCGCCGCGCGGGGCGACGAGACGTGCAGTGTGCGGCCCTCCACGGTCGCCTGCACGCCGTGCCCGGCGCGGGCCCGCGCATCCGTGGCCGGCGGCAGGCTCAGCCCGGCCTCCCGAGCGGCGGCCAGCACCGCTTTCGCCAGCGGGTGGCTGCTGCCGGCCTCCACCGCCCCGGCCAGCCGCAGCACGGACGCGCGGGGCAGGGTCACGCCGTGCACGTCCGTGACCTGTGGCCGGCCCACGGTGAGGGTGCCGGTCTTGTCGAAGGCGACGGTCGTGACCCGGCCGATCTGCTCCAGGGCCGCGCCGCCCTTGATCAGCAGGCCCCGGCGCGTGCCGGCGCTGATGCCGCTGGTGATCGCGGCGGGCACGCTCAGGACCAGCGCGCACGGGCAGCCGATCAGCAGCAGCGCCAGGCCCTTGTACAGCCACTCGTGCCACGGCTGCCCCAGCAGCAGCGGCGGTGCCAGGGCCACCAGCGCCGAGACGGCCACCACGGCCGGCGTGTACCCGCGCGAGAAGCGGTCGATGAACCGGGCGGTGGGCGCCCTGCTCGCCTCGGCCTCCTCGACCATGTGGATGATCCGCGCGATGGTGTTGTCGCTCGCGGCCCTGTCCACCTGCACGGTGATCCCGCCGTCCGTGCTGATGCTGCCGGCGTACACGCGGTCCCCTGCGGTCTTGGTGACGGGCACGCTCTCGCCGGTCACAGGGCTGTCGTCCAGGCCGGACGTGCCGGTCAGGATCACGCCGTCGGCCGGGACGCGCCCGCCCGGGTTGACCTGCACGACCTGCCCCACCCGCAGCGTGTCGGCCGGCACCTCGCGCGCCCCGCCGGCCTCCAGCAGCAGCGCCGTTTTCGGCGTGAGGGCCGCCAGGGCCTGAATGCCCTGGCGGGCCTTTCCGGCCGCCACGCCTTCCAGCAGTTCCCCCACCGCGAAGAAGAACACCACGACCGCGCCCTCCGGCGCCTCCCCGATCAGCAGCGCGCCTACGGCCGCCAGGGTGACCAGCATGTTGATGCTGAAGGGGTCACCCAGGCGCGCGCCCGCCCAGGCCTTGCGGGCGAAGGGCGCCACGCCGATCAGGGTGGCGACGATATAGAAGGCGTCCGCGAAGGCCGGGGCGAGGAACCCCAGCGCGTACGCGGCCACCAGCAGCGCCCCGGTGAGCAGCACGAGCCGCCCGATCCCCGTGGCATACCAGGGGAGCCCGGTCCTGGGCGCGTGGGTGTGCCCGGCGTGGGAGGCGTGGTCGTGGCCGCTGTGGTCGTGTGGCTCGTGCGTGGCCGGGGCGGAGGGGGGGCTGGCCTCCGCGTGGCCCCGCAGTGAGGGGACGTACCCCAGCGCCCGCAGGTTGCCTTCCAGCACGGCGCGGTCGGTGCGGGTCTCGTCCAGGGTGAGTTCCAGGGTCTGGCGGGTGAAGCTGGTCCGCACGGCGCCGGTGCCGGGCAGGCGGTCCACCATGCGCTCGACCTTCTGCACGCAGGAGGCGCAGTCCATGCCCTCCACGAAGTACGTGAGGCTGGCGTTCGGGTCCGGGCGGGTCATGGCTTCACTCTACACCCAAACATCTGAGCAGGTATTCAGATATCTGAACCTGGCCGGAATGGAAAAGGACCGGGAAGCTTCCCGGTCCTTCAGTGATGCTGGTCGCTTCAGCGGGGCTGGCTGGGCGGCGCGGGGTCCTGATCGGTTTCCAGCAGGTCCACGCCTTCCACGTGGGCCTTCACGTCGGCGGCCTCGTCGCTCATGGCCGGCTTGCGCAGCGCCACGACCGTCCCGATGATCGCGATGGCCGCCATCACGCCCCAGAACAGCGGGGTGGGCATGTGCCAGGTGGGCACCCAGGGGTACACCTCGTGCGCCGCCTCCAGCGTCTCCACGCCCAGCTTCACGGCAATCCAGCCCACCAGCGCGTACGCCACCGTGTCGAACGCCGGGTACTTGTTCAGCAGCTTCAGGAACAGCGTCGCCGCGATCCGCATCAGGATCAGCCCGATGATCCCGCCGATGATCACGATGGTCAGGCCCTGGTTGCTGGGCATGCCGCGCGGAATCAGGGCCACGCCGGCCAGGATGCTGTCCACGCTGAACGCCAGGTCGGTCAGGTTCAGCATCACGACCGTCATCCAGAAGCCCATGGGTTTCTTCCCGCTGCCCTCGGCGTGGTGGTCGTCCTTCTTCGTGAAGTGACTGATCGCCAGGTACGCCAGGTAGGCGGCGCCGAACGCCCGCAGCCACCAGTACTCCAGCACAAAACTCGCCAGCAGCACGCCCAGGATGCGCAGCACCACCGCGCCCCCGATCCCGTACGCCAGCGCCTTGCGCTGCAGTTCCCCCTTCAGGTGCCGGACCATCACGGCCAGCACCAGCGCGTTGTCCGCCGAGAGCAGGCCCTCGAGCAGCACCAGCGTGCCCAGAATCGCCCAGAACTCCGGCGTAAGGGGCGGCATCTCCAGCCCGAACATCAACAGGCCCCCCGGGTGAACCGGAGAACGGGGGCGGTACGGGCGTCACCGGTCAGTGGCGTTCCAATCGTGTGTTGTTTCAATGTGATTCCCTCTGGCCCCACAACGTCCTCCAGGGACGCTCAAGAGGCGCGGTCCGCCCAGTGTACCGGGTCATTCGCCCCGCCGGTCCAGGACCGCCGGGCCGCCGGTGAACGCAAGGCACGAAATGCACCCCCAGACGGAGGTCCAGGGGTGTCCAGTCAGGCGAACTGCCCGAGTTCGTCCAGCGCCGGGTACGCCTCGCCCCGCTCCCGGTACGCCGGCGCGAGGTCCGGGTACGCCCACTCGAACGCCAGGGCGTTCAGGGCGTCCGGCGCGAGCTGGGGCTGCGCGTACATCCCGGCCGCCAGCCGCTGCCGCTGCGCCTCGAACAGGATCGTCGCGGCCGCCACCGACACGTTCAAGCTCTGCACCATCCCGAACATCGGAATCACGATGTTCGCGTCCGCCGCCTCGGCCGCCGCGTCCGACACGCCCCACTTCTCCGCGCCCAGCAGCACGCAGGTGGGCCTCGTGTAATCCGGTTCGCGGTAGTCCACGCTGCGCTGCGACAGGTGCGTGGCCAGCACCTGGAAGCCCCGGCCCTGGAGCGCCCGCACGGCACTGATCGCGTCCTCGTGCCGGTTGACCCGCACCCACTTGTGCGCGCTGCCGGACGTCGCCTCGTACGTGTGGCCCTCGAACTCCGCGAGCTTCCCGCCCCTGGGCGGCACCGCGTGGGCTTCGAGCACGCCCACCGCGTCGCAGGTGCGCACGATGGCCGACAGGTTGTGCGGTTTGTTCACCTCGTCCATCAGTACCGTCAGCGTCGGCTGACGCTTCTGAAGCACGCGCATGATCTTCGCAAACCGCTCGGGGGTGGGCGCCATAACCCACGCACTCTACCGCCCCCGCCAGAACCGCAGGGCCGCGGCGAAACCGCCTGCATACCCTTGACGCCACCCGCATACCGCGCTAGATTGGTTCTATCACCGCCGAAGAAGGCGGCTTTTTTATTGCCTTGATCCGGTGTAGCGGTCCACCGGCAGCAGGGCGCTGCGCCGCCGCAGCATCCGTGCGGTCCATCCGCCATCCTGCCGCCCGGCCCGCAGGTCCCGGAACGCACCTTCCAGCAGCAGCGCCCACCACACCGGCGTGATCAGCGCCCACTCGGCCTCCGACAGGGGAGAGACCTCCGCGTACCCGCGCAGGACCTCGTCGTGCTCGCCGCGCCACGCCAGCGCGAACTCCGCCACCCGCCACGCCGGCCGGCCCAGCTCGAAATCCAGCACCCCGGACAGCCGCCCGCCGCGGTACAGCAGGTTCCACGGCGTGAAATCCCCGTGCACCGGCTGCTGGGGCAGGCCCGCCGTGTCCACCTGGGCCAGCAGCACCCGGGCGCGGTGCAGGTGCCACAGCAGCAGCCGGGCCTCTTCCGGCGGGGCCTGCCCGAACGCGCGGTCCAGCGCCGGGTCCGCCAGGATGGCCGGCGTGTCCCGCCATCCCGGGTGGGGGCCGAGGGTCAGCGACCGCGTGGCCTCGTGAAAGTCGGCCATCAGCCGGCCCCGGGCCCGCGCCTCTGCCGGCGAGCGGCCCCGCGGCTTGCCGGGCCGCCATTCCGCCAGACTCCACAGGGCTCCCTCACTCTCCACGACCTCCGAGACGTCCCGCGCGGCCGGCCAGCCCAGTGCGGCCACCTGCGCGCGCAGGGCCCGCTCGTACTCCACGTCGGCCCACCCGGCTCCCCAGCGGCGCAGCACCAGGGGCGCGCCGCCGCAGGTCACGCGCCAGTGCCGGTTCACGCGCCCGCCCAGGGCCTCCCCGGCCCGGATGTTCAGCCGCTCCAGGACGTCCGGGGGCGGTGCGCCCGTCACCCTGACCCGTCCGGGAGGCGGCGGACGGGGAGTTTCACCCAGCCCTGCCGGGACACCCAGCGCAGCAGGATCACGACCAGCGCGCCGGCCAGCTGCGTCTGGAAGGGGGTGAGGCCTGGCCGGAGCAGCAGCACCGCGAGGCCCCCGGCGGCGGCGGCGGTGGCGTACAGGTTCTCGCGGCGGTACATGACTTCCGGAACCTCGTTGGCGAGCAGGTCGCGGATGATGCCGCCGCCCACGCCGCTGATCATGGCGACGAAGATCACGCCCAGCGGCCCTAGCCCGAACTTGATCGCGCCCAGCGCCCCGGACGCCGCGAACAGGCCCAGGCCGACCGAGTCGAACACGCTCAGGGCCCGTTCGGCGCGGGCGAGGCGTTCCCCGAACGCGAAGGCCAGGAACGACCCGAGCAATGCGGTCCACAGGTACGTCTCGTCCCTCAGGAACAGGGGTGGGGTCTGGCCGGTCATGGTGTCCCGCACGGCGCCGCCGCCCACGGCGGTCACGCAGCCGAGCACCACCACGCCGAACAGGTCGAAGCGTTTGCGCACGGCGAGCAGCGCGCCCGACATGGCGAAGGCCAGGATGCCCAGCAGGTCCAGCCAGCGCAGCCCCGCTTCCAGGGTCACGGGCGCCGGCAGGAACTCTTGCATGGCCTTCACTTTACGCACCTGGGGCCGGGTTCCAGTCCGGGTTGGTCAGTTCCCCAGACCCTTCCCTCCACCCGCTCCGGGGGCATGCTGGACAGGCGGGATGTTGTGGTATACTCCCGGCTGTTGTCTCGCCCGCATGGCGGGTCAGAGCTTGCCCCGGCAACCCCCCTGCACAGCAGCGCCGAGCGGCCCCAGGAGAGAGAAAATGGCGAAGCACCCCGTTCCTAAGAAGAAGACCAGCAAGAGCAAGCGCGACATGCGCCGCAGCCACCACGCCCTGACCGCGCCCGCACTGAACGACTGCCCCCAGTGCCACGCGAAGAAACTCAGCCACCACGTGTGCCCCAGCTGCGGGTACTACGACGGCCGTCAGGTCCTCGCGGTCTAACCGACCCACCCGTAAGCCCCCGCCCCGCGCGGGGGTTTTTTCATGCTGGGTCTTGCCGGGAACCCCGAGCGCACACCGTGCGTAATGCACAGTATGGAATTCACCTGGACCGCCACCACCCAACGGGAACTCAGCGCGCAGGGACAGAAGCTGGAGGTGCTGGAGTACAGCGCCCACCCCATGGAAGCCCCCGTGCAGGGCTACATGCAGGGCCTCACCCGCCCCAGCCGCTGGCGCCAGCTCGCCATTCACACCACCACCGGCGCCACCCTGGAAGCCGGCGCGCTGCAGTACCTGCGCGGCAACCTGGAAATGCAGGCCGTGTCGGCCTCCGGCTCGGGCGGCGGCCTGGGGGGGTTCCTGCGCGGGGCCGTGACGGCCGCCGCCACCGGCGAGGGCATGTACAAGACGGCCCTCAAGGGTCAGGGCGTGGTCTACACCGAGCCCACCCGGCTGCACCTGCTGCTGGGGGAACTGCGCGGCGAGTCCCTGATCGTGGACGATGGCGCCTTCGTCGCCTGCGTGGGCGACATCAGCGTGGGCCGGCACGTCAATCAGGGCTTCGCGCAGATGGTCGGCAGCGGCGAGGGCCGCGTGCAGCCCAAACTGACCGGCAGCGGCCTGTTCGCCCTGCAGAGCCCCGTGCCGCCCGAGGAATTCCAGCTGCTGGAACTGCAGAACGACGTGCTGAAGGTGGACGGCAACCTGGTGATCGCGTACACCGACAGCCTGCAGTTCAGCGTGGAACGCAGCAGCCGCGGCTTGATCGGCAGCGCCAAGACCGGCGAGGGCTTCATCCAGGCGTTCCGCGGCACCGGGCGCGTGTGGCTGTGCCCCACCCTGCCCCTGCACGCCGGACCGCTGGGCGCCGTCACCTCGCTGTAAGGTTCGCCCCCGTCCGCTCCCCTCCATGCGGGGGGAGTTTTTTCGTGCCGCTCCGCCGTTGTGCGCGTGCCCGGGTCCGCCAAACAGCGCAGGCGCGCGATGCCTACCGGACGCTACCTTCCGCGTGTCGCGTGGACGTGCCACGCCAAACGCGGTGCCCCGTCCGCCACTCCCAAACGGCAAAACCATGGATCCCCTGAACCTTCACAGCCTGTGGCTGGAGGCGCAGGCGACGGTTCAGCACACCCTCGCGAACAATGAGTTCGCCCAGGGCGGCCTGCTGATCGGTCTGCTGAGCGCCCTGGCCGTGTACGCCCGCACCCTCCCCGGCCAGCTCTGGACCCGCACCAAGGGCCGCCTGACCCTCACCCTGGAGGTGCAGGGCGACGACGCCGCCTTCCCGTGGCTGGCCGCGTGGCTCGCCGCGCAGCCGGTGGGCCGCCACCTGCGGCACCTGGGCGTGGTCACCCGCTACAACGAGCAGATGGGCGGCCAGAACCTCCTGCTCGGCACCGACCAGGACGGCGACGACATTCACGTCCGGCTGGTGCCGCTCAGCGGGCAGGTGATCCTGCGCTACCGCGGCCACTGGCTGCTCGCGCGGCCCAGCCGAGAGAAACGCGAGGGCCAGGGCGAACGCTTCCTGGGGTACACGCACAGCCTCACCTTCCGCATGCTCAGCCGCAGCCGCGCGGTGATTCCCCACCTGCTGCGCGAGGCGTACGAGTTCACTGCCGGAAAGGCCGACGGCAAGGTCGAGATTCACGTGCCGCAGTACGAGAACTGGACCCTGGCCGAACGCCGCGCCGCCCGCCCGCTGGGCAGCCTGATCTACGACGGCGGACTGCTGGACACCCTGCAGGCCGACCTGCGCGACTTCTTCCGGGACCGCGACTGGTACGCCGACATGGGCATCCCCTACCGCCGCGGGTACCTGCTGCACGGCCCGCCCGGAAACGGCAAGAGCAGCCTCGTGGCCGCGCTCGCCGGGGACGCCGGACTGAACGTCTGCGTGCTGAACCTCGCCACGCCCGACCTCACCGACGACCGCCTCACCGCCCTGCTGGGGAATCTGCCCCGCCGCGCCCTGTTGCTGCTGGAGGACATCGACGCGGTCTTCCTCGGCCGCGAGCCGCGCGCCCCCGGCGTGAAACTCAGCTTCAACGGCCTGCTCAACGCCCTGGACGGCGTCGCCGCCGGCGAGGGCCGCATCACGTTCATGACCACCAACGACCTGGCCGGGCTGGACGCCGCACTGATCCGCCCGGGCCGCGCCGACCGCCACGTCCTGATCGGCAACGCCACCCGCGCGCAGGTGGCCGGAATGCTCCGCCGCTTCTGGCCTGACTGGACGCCCGCTGAGGTGGACGCCCTGGCGGCCGGGGTGTCGGACGGGCTGCTCAGCATGGCCCGCGTGCAGGAGTACCTGCTGGAACGCCGCACCGACGCGGAGGCCGTGCGCCGCGACTGGCCGCAGCTGACGGGCTCAGGCTGCCCCACCCGCCTGAGCCTCCTGGCCGGATAAGCCGGGGCCTGCCTGAACGAGGGGCGGGCCCCGCTGCATGACCTTGACGGGCGCTGCATACCGCGCTATATTTTTGCCTATCAGCGCCCAAGTGGCGCGTTTTTTATTGCCTGGATTCCATCAGTTGTTCCAGATCGGTGGGCGTGTTCACGTTCCGCAGCAGGTCGGGCGACAGGCCCAGAGGAACCAGATCCACCGTCCGCACCGCTTCCGGCGGGGCCGCCTGCCGCAGTCGCCGTTCCCCGGCGTCCAGCAGCGCCGTGACCCGCGGCCGCAGTGCCGTGTGGTACAGCGCCCCCAGCGGCTGCGCCCGGCCGGTCTCGTCCAGCGCCTGCACGCTTAGCACGCCGGGCGGCACGCCCGCGCTGGCGGCCGCCAGGGCCGCCCAGTACGTCGGGGTGAGCTCGGGCAGGTCCACACCCACGAACGCCACCCAGCCAGGCGGCGCGGCGGCCAGCGCCGCCTCCAGGCCCGCCAGCGGACCCTCGCCGGGGCGGGTGTCCGGCACCGCCCGCCAGCCGGGCAGGGCGTAGCGGCCGGGCGGGGCGACCAGCACGCGCTCCGGGAATACGGCGAGGGCTCCGGCCACGTGGGCGAGCAGCGGGCGGCCGTGCAGGAGCGCGGCGGCCTTGTCCGTTCCGAAGCGGCGGGACTGCCCGCCGGCCGTGATGGCGGCGGTCAGGGCGTCACTCACGCGGGCCGCTCTGGCGTTCCAGCTGCCGCAGGGCCCACGCCGCCAGCCGCGGCAGAGGCCGCCCGTACGGCGGGTACGTGAACCCCGCGGCGCTGAATTTCCCCTCGTGCAGCACCGCGCGTTCGTGACTGAAGGTGCGGAAGCCGTGGTGGCCGTGGTACGCGCCCATGCCGCTGGGGCCCACCCCGCCGAACGGCAGGTGCGGGTTGGTGAGGTGAAGCACCGTGCCGTTCACGACCATCCCGCCGCTCGTCGTCTCGCGTTTCACCCGTTCGGTCACGCCCGGGTCCTGCGCGAACAGGTACAGCGCGAGCGGCGCGTCCAGCCGGCGAACGAGGTCCAGCGCCTCGTCCAGCGTGCGGTACGTCAGGACCGGCAGGACCGGACCGAACAGTTCCTCCTGCATCAGCGGCATGTCGGGCGTCACGTCCACCACCACCGTCGGGGACACGAACCGCCCGGCCGGGTCGAACTCGCCGCCCAGCGCCACGCGCGCCCCCTGCGCCACCGAGCCCTCCGTCAGGGCACGGAGCCTCTCCACACTGGCGGCGTCCACCAGCCGGCCGTAGTCCGGGCCGGCCCGCAGCCACGCGCCATCGCCAAACCGACGGGCGATCACGCGGTCCAGCCTCACGACCAGCTCGTCCCGCCACGCCTCCGGGATCAGCGCGTAATCCGGCGCGACGCAGGTCTGCCCGGCGTTCAGGAGTTTGCCCCAGGCGAGCCGCTCGGCTGTGAGGGCCATGTCGGCGCTGCCGTGCACGATGGCCGGGCTCTTGCCGCCCAGTTCCAGGGTCACGCTGGTCAGGTTCCGGGCGGCGGCCTCCATCACGCGGCGGCCCACCGCGGTGCTGCCCGTGAAGAAGATGTGGTCGAAGGGCAGGGCCGTCAGTGCCTGCGCCACGGCCGCGTCCCCCTCCACCACCGCCACCAGGTGCGGCTCGAACGCCGACTCCAGCAGCGCCCTCAGCGCCCGGGCGACGTTCGGGGCCTTCTCGCTGGGTTTCAGGATCACCGTGTTGCCCGCCGCAAGACTGGCGGCCAGCGGGGCCAGCGCCAGATTCACCGGGTAGTTCCAGGGACTCAGGATCAGGGTGACGCCGCGGGCCTGCGCGCGGATCTCGCTGGTGGATCCGGTCAGCGCCAGCGTGGACGCCACGCGCCGGGGCGCCATCCAGCGCGGCAGGCGGCGGATCATGTGCTGCAGCTCCTCCAGCACGGGGTGGATCTCGGTGATCTCGGCCTCGGCGCGGCTCTTGCCCAGGTCGGCGGCCAGCGCCTGCGCGAGCGGCACGCGGTGCGCGCGCAGGGCGTCGTACAGGCGGCGCAGGATCACCTGCCTCTGCGCGGCGGTCGTCTGCGCGGCCCGCCAGCGCCACGCGCGCTGCCGGTCGAACAGGGCCTGAAGTTCGGCGGGAGAACCCTCTGGGGGACGGGACGGAACGGCGTTGCCGGTCATGGGGAGCACCTCAGGCAGGAAAGGCGGGGGCCGCAGCGAAGGAATTGAACCCAGTCTAGGGGCCGGGGCGGCCGGCTTCTGTGCGCTGCGTTCCCGGGTCAGCCCGGCCCGGCCGGCCCCCGGCCCCGCTGCCCGGCGTACACCACGGCCCGCACCAGTTTCTCCACCGGGCCCATGCCCAGGTGCCGCAGCCACCACGCACTCACCGGCAGCTGCGCCAGCCCCACGCTGAGGGCCAGCAGCAGCCCCGCCGCCGCACCCCAGCGCCCGAACTGCGCCCCGGCGTACGGGTAGAACAGCAGCGTCATCAGCACGCTCTGCGAGAGGTAGTTGCTCATCGCGACCCGCCCGCTGGCCGCGAAGTGCCGCCACCACCCCAGCCGCCCCTGCGCGGCCAGCAGGCCCAGCAGGCCCACATACCCCAGCGCGCCCGCCAGCCCGCCTGCCATCCGCACGGGTGTGGACAGCAGCCCCGCCGCGCGGTCCGCGTGCGTGTTCAGCACCGCCAGCCACACGCCCAGCGCCAGCCCCAGCGGCACCCCCACCCACGCCAGGCGCCGCCACAGGCCCAGGTGATTCTGTGGGCGGCTGAGCACCCCGGTGCGCTGCGCGGCCGCCCCCAGCAGGAACAGGGCCAGCAGCCACGGCCCGTTGTACAGGTTCCCGCCGATCACGTTGTTCCAGAAGTCCGCGGCCCTCTCCACGAACAGTTCCGCGTACCCCTGCCCGGGCCGCAGGTCCGGCAGACCCGTGAACCGCGACCGGTCAGCCCCGCCGTTCGCGTACGACGCGGCCGCCTCCATGCCCCACACGAACAGCCCGTACCCGCCAGAGACAGCGGCGGCCGTGAGCAGCGCGCCCGCCCCCAGGCTCACCGTGAACAGCAGGAAGAACGCCATCAGGGCGTAGTTGCTGATGATGTCGCCGTGCCACACGAACACGAAGTGCGCCCACCCGATCAGCAGCAGGATCAGGTGTCGCCGCGCGAACAGCGCCACGCCGTGCCGCGCGAGCAGGCCGGCCGCGCCCCACCCGAACAGCATAGCGAAGATGCTGATGAACCGCCCGTTCGCCAGCACGTCCGTGAGCACCTGCGCCACGCTGTCCAGCCCGCGCTGCTGCCATGGCAGGAACCCCGCGAAGTCCTGCATGTTCACGACCAGAATGCCCAGCAGCGCCACCCCGCGCAGCACGTCGGGCAGCACGGCCCGTTCCCGCACCGGGCCGGCGGGGGGCGGCGCCGCGTCCGGCAGGGTGGGGGAGAGCTCGGGCGGCTGACTGGGGGCGCTCACCCGCGCAGGCTAGCGCGTTCCGGGCCGCGTGCACGGCAATAAAAAAGCCGCCCTCTCAGGCGGTGATGAAACTAAGATACCGTCATATGCAGGGCAGGTCAAGGCTATGCGCCGGATTCAGGCGCGGTGAAGGAAGACTGCACCTCGCGGCCCGTCTCACGTCCTTTACTGCGGCATGCCCAAGTTCGACTACTCCCTGCACTACGCCGAACTGGACCTGCGCGCCCGCCCGGACCTGTACCGCGTGGGCGTGGGCGAACAGGGCGTACTGCTCGTGCAGCCGTACAAGAGCGAACTGCTGCCCCACTGGCGCTTCGCCACCCCGGACGTCGCCCGGGAAAGCAGCGAAACCCTGTACCAGATGTTCCTGGACTACCTGGCCGCAGACGACTTCGTGGGGGCGGACATGGCCCGCAAGTTCCTGCAGATGGGCTTCACGCGCGCCCGCCGGTACGCCAACCACAAGGGCGGGAAGAAGTACGCCGGCCCGGTGCCCGCCGACAAGAAAGGCCAGAGCGGCGCCCACGGCCGTCCGGAACTCCCCCGCACGCCCGAGGACCCGGTGAAGGCCGAATCCGCCCGGATCTTCAAGGCGAAATGGGACCAGGCCGAGGCGAACGAGCAGTACGCCGAGATGAAAAAGGCCCATAAGGCGCAGTACGGCTGAGTCGCCGGGCTCAGCGCATACCCTTGACGCCGCGTGCATACCGCGCTATATTTTTCCCTATCAGCGCCCAGGTGGCGCATTTTTTATTGCCTGTAGGTGCAGCCGTCGGCAGGGCAGGCAGGCCGAGTCCAGACAGACGAACGCCGCCCACCATATTCAGGTGGGCGGCGTTCGTCTGGGGGCTCAGCGGCCCGTCAGCAGGGACTGGCTGGACTTTAGAAGTCCATCCCGCCCATGTCGGGGGCGCCGGCCGGCGCGGCTTTTTCCTTCTCGGGCTTGTCGCTGACGATCGCTTCGGTGGTGAGGATCAGGGAAGCGATGCTCGCGGCGTTCTGCAGGGCGGTGCGGGTCACCTTGGCGGGGTCCACGATGCCGGCGGCGACCATGTCGTCCACGTACTCGCCGGTGGCGGCGTTGTAGCCGTAGCGGGCCTTGTCGCTGTTGATGACGGCGTTGACGATGACGCTGCCTTCCTCGCCGGCGTTCGCGGCGATCTGGCGGGCGGGTTCTTCCAGCGCGCGGATCAGGATGCGGGCGCCGGTGGCCTCGTCGCCGATCAGGCCGGCGGCGGCTTCACGGACGGCGGGGATGACGCGCAGCAGGGTGGTGCCCCCACCGGCGACGATGCCTTCCTCCACGGCGCTGCGGGCGGTGCTCAGGGCGTCCTCGTAGCGGTGCTTCTTCTCTTTGAGTTCCGTTTCGGTGGCGGCACCGACGCGGATGACGGCCACGCCGCCGCTCAGCTTGGCGAGGCGCTCCTGGAGCTTCTCGCGGGCGTAGTCGCTGTCGGTGTTGTCGAGTTCGCCCTTGATGGCGTTGACGCGGGCGTCGATGGCGCTCTGCTCACCCTTGCCGTCCACGATGGTGGTTTCGTCCTTGGTGATGCGGATGCGCGCGGCGCGGCCCAGCATTTCCATGGTGACGTTCTCGAGCTTGTGGCCGAGGTCCTCGCTGACGACTTCCCCGCCGGTGACGGCGGCGATGTCGCGCAGCATTTCCTTGCGGCGGTCACCGAAGCCGGGGGCCTTCACGGCGGCGATGTTCAGGGTGCCGCGCAGCTTGTTGACGACCAGGGTGGCGAGCGCTTCGCCTTCGACGTCCTCGGCGATGATCAGCAGGGGACGGCCGGTCTGGGCGACCTTCTCGAGGATGGGCAGCATGTCCTTGAGGTTGCTGACCTTCTTCTCGTTGATGAGGATGTAGGCGTCTTCCAGGACGGCTTCCATCTTCTCGGGGTTGGTGATGAAGTAGGGGTTGATGAAGCCCTTGTCGAACTGCATGCCTTCGACGACGTCCACTTCGGTGTCGAAGCCCTTGCTTTCTTCGATGGTGATGACGCCTTCCTTGCCGACCTTGTCCATCGCGCTGGCGATTTCCTGACCGACGACCTCGTCGTTGGCGCTGATGCCGGCGACTTTCTTGATGGCGTCGCTGTCCTCGACAGGCTGGGCCTGCTTCTTGATTTCCTCGATGGCGACGGCCACGGCCTTCTCGATGCCGCGCTTCAGGGCGAGGGGGTTGGCGCCGGCGGCGACGTTGCGCAGGCCTTCTTTCACGATGGCCTGGCCGAGCACGGTGGCGGTGGTGGTGCCGTCACCGGTGATGTCGTTGGTCTTGCTGGCGACTTCCTTGAGCAGCTGGGCGCCGATGTTCTCGAGCTTGTCCTCGAGTTCGACTTCCTTGGCGACGGTGACGCCGTCCTTGGTGATGGTGGGGCTGCCGAACTTCTTCTCGATCACGACGTTGCGGCCGCGGGGCCCGAGGGTGACCTTGACGGCGTTGGCGACGGCGTTCACGCCGCGCTCGAGGCTGCGACGGGCGGATTCATCAAACACGAGCTGTTTGGCCATGGTGTTGCTCCTTGGGGATGAAGTGAGAATTCAGGGTGAGGCGGGCCCGGGGGGCGCGGCCTTACTCGACGATGGCGAGGATGTCGCGTTCAGACAGGAGGCTGTAGTTCTTGCCTTCCAGGCTGACTTCGGTGCCGCCGTACTTGGCGAAGTACACGGTGTCGCCCACGTTGATGTCCATGGGGATGCGCTTGCCTTCGTCGGTCATCTTGCCGGCGCCGACGGCGACGACTTTGCCGCGCTGGCTCTTTTCCTTGGCGGTGTCGGGGACGTACAGGCCGCCGGCGGTCTTCTGCTCGGTCTCTTCGACGATTTCCACGAGTACGCGGTCACCTAGGGGTTTCAGCATGGGGGTTCCTCCTGCGAATGATGTAAGAGTCTGGCGGCGGTCACGGCCGGCGTATCCGGCGCGTTTTCGCCGTTCCGCACGGAAGAATACTCAGGCAGTAAGAAAAATGTCAAATGCCCGAAGCTGGGAATCTGAGTCTGTGGCGCTCAAGGTGCGCTGGCACGCGAAATCGGCGTATGCCTTCTTCAACTATTGTTTGTGACATATATATATCAGTCATGTATATTTAGGTCGAGCTCTGCCCCTCACCCACCCCGCAGGAGGACCACGTATGGCCGCCCGTCCCGTCATCCTCACCCGGCCCGCCTTCGAGGACGCCTTCCAGGCCCTCGCCGCCGCCCCCCTCACCCTCGCCCGCCTGGACCTCGACCACTTCAAGGAAGTCAACGACACCCTCGGCCACACCGAGGGCGACCGTGTCCTCCGCAGCGTGGAACGCCTGCTGTCCGGCAGCCTTCCCACCGGCAGCGTCATCGGCCGCATCGGCGGCGACGAGTACAGCGCCATCCTCCCGGAAACCGCCGCCGAAACCGCCCTGATCCTCTTCGACGAGGTCATTCGCCACTTCCACATCCACCGCGACCCCCACTGGCCCCGCACGCTGGGCCTCAGCGTCGGCCTCGCCGCCCGCCCCGCCCACGCCAGCACCTACCCCGACCTCAGCCGCGCCGCGGACGAGGCCCTGCTGCGCGCCAAACGCGAGGGCCGCGGCCGCGCCTGCATCTACGTGGAAAGCAAGATGGTCCTCAAGAGCAACTACTACCCCAAAAGCCAGCTCGACCGCCTGACCAAACTCTCCGCCGCCCTCGGGCAGACCGAGGCCAGCCTGCTGCGCGAGGCCCTGGACCGCCTGATCGAGCAGCACCGCGAGGCCCTGTGACCCTCCCGGAACCCGCCGCGGACCGCACGAAACGCCCGCACCACCCCCGCGACCGCAGGGGGCGGCCCGTGCCCGCCGACCTGAGCGCCGGGTGGCGGGCGGCCCTGGAGGAAGCCTGGGCGGCCTACGGCGCCGGGTCCTACGCGATCGGGGCGTGCATCGTGGACGCGCGTGGGCAGGTGCTCGCCCGGGGCCGCAACCGGCTGAACGAACCCCGCGCCGCGCACGGCGGCGTGATCGGCGGGCACGACCTGGCGCACGCGGAGATCAACGCCCTGCTGAACCTGCCCGCCACCCCCCGCCCGGACTGCTACGGCTGGACGGTCCTGACCACCGTGGAACCCTGCCCGCAGTGCGCGGGCGCGGTCAGCATGAGCGGCATCCGCGCGCTGGAGTACGCCGCGCCCGACCCGTGGGCCGGATGCGCCCGCCTGCTCACCGACGACCCCTTCGTGCGCCGCAAGGGCATCCGCGTCGGGCGCGCCCCGCAGGACGTGCAGCGCCTCGCCACCGTGCTGGCCCTGGTGAGCTTTATGGAAGAAGGCCACGACACGCCGGACTCCGCCGTGCTGCGGGCCTACGCCGAGGTCGCCCCCGACGACACCCGGATGGCCCTGGACGTCCACCGGTCCGGGCGGCTGCGCTCCCTGCGCGCCGCACACGCCCCGCTGCATGAGGCCGTGACGGCGCTGGCGGTCCCGCCCGGCCCGGTCCCGGTGTAGCGTCGGGGCATGCGGCACGACGTGACCCTTCAGGACGGGACCCTCACCCTGCGCCCCCTCACCCCGGAGGACCTGCCGGCCCTGTGCGCCCTGGCGGACGCCGACCTGGGCGAGTACCGCCAGATGGGCACCCTGCCGAACACCCCCGCCTCCTACGGGGCCGCCCTGGACAGCCCCACCGAGATGCCGTTCGTGATTCTGGTCGGGGGTGAACTGGCCGGCAGCACCCGCTACGGCGACATCCGCGCCGCGCACGCCGGGCTGGAAATCGGTTGGACCTGGCTGGCAAGGAAGTGGCACGGCACCGGCGTGAACCGCCGCATGAAGCGGCTGTTGCTGACCCACGCCTTCGAGCGGATGGGCATGGAGCGCGTGCAGCTGAAGACCGACATGCGGAACACCCGCAGCCAGCGGGCCATCGAGAAGCTCGGCGCGGTGAAAGAGGGCGTGCTGCGCGCCCACCTGCGCCGCCCGGACGGCACCCTGCGCGACACCGTCATGTACTCCGTCACGCGCGCCGACTGGCCGGCCGTGCAGGCCCGCCTCAGCCAGGACTGACCCGCGCCCGGCCCGGCCTGTCCCCGCAGGGTGGCCGAACGGTCCGGGATGGTCGTATGCTGAACCCCGAGTCCATGGACGAACTGCGGGAAGCCACTGAACCGAGCGCCACCACCCTGCTGGACGTGGTGGGCGAGGACGTCGAAGCCCTGTACAGCGCCGGCCAGATCCTGACCGTCCTCGAAGGCCTGCAGCTGCGCCAGCCGGGCCTGCGGATCCTGCTGGTCGGGCAGAGCCAGGTCACCCCCACCGTGATGGCCCTGGACGCCGGCCGGCTGTACTCCATGCCGACCACCGCGCCCCTGCGCACCGACCTGAACCACCAGAACCTGCTGCGCCAGCTGTGCAGCAAGGCCCTGGCCGCCGAACCCCTGGACCTCACGCGCCTGCTGTACCGCGGCGACGTGTACGAACTGCGGCCCTCCAGCCTGGTCGGCATCCGGCAGGCCACCTGGGAGGTCGCGGCCACCGCCGACGCCCTGGTGGCCCTGCAAACCCCCCGGACCGGGCTGGCCGGGCTGCTGGACGCCACGCCGCTGGCCCTGCTGCGCCGCCGTCAGCAGATTCAGGACGCCGAGAACGCCTGGACGAGCGCCCTGACCGCCCTGATCCGCATGGCCGGGCAGACCCCGGTGCGGGAACTGCGCCCCGGCCAGGAGGCCCGCCGACCCGCCCCGGCCGCACCCGACCAGACCACCGCCAGCTGGGACGTCGCCTGACCGGACGCCCTACCCCGGCCCGGGGGGAGCGTCAGGGCTGACGGCCCAGCCAGGCGAGCAGTTCCGGCAGCGCCAGCGGCGGCGCGATCGCGAAGCCCTGCGCGGCGTCGCAGCCGAGTTCGCGCAGCACCTTCAGCTGCCCCGGCGTTTCCACGCCCACCGCCACCACCCGCAGGCCCAGGCGGTGCGCCAGGTCCACCGTGCCCTGCACCAGCGACACGCTGCGCGGGTCCTCGGGCAGGCGGGCCGTCAGGGTCGGGTGGAGCTTCACCGCGTCCAGCGGGAACTGCGTCAGCGACGCGAGACTGGTGGCGCTGTCTCCGAAATCGTCCACGCTGAGTTTCGCCCCGAAGGCCCGCAGCCCGTTCAGCACGTCCCGGGTCTCCTCCGGGTGGCCCATCAGGCTGGCCGACGTCACCTCGACGTCCGGCGCGCCCTCCTCGGCCAGCAGCGGCAGCAGGCCCTGGAACTCGGCGCCGCCCTGCAGCTCGCGCAGGTTCAGGTTCACCGCCACCTGCCACGCCCCGCGCCGCTCCGGCAGGGCCCGGCGCACCTGCCCGCGGTCCCGGATCGCCGAGCGCACCACCCACTCGTTCACCTGCGTGACCAGCCCCGCGCGGCTCACCTGCGGCAGGAACGCCCCGGGTTTCAGTTCGCCCAGCGCCGGGTGCTCCCAGCGCAGCAGCGCCTCGGCGCCCAGCGCCCGGCCGTCCGAGAGCTGCACGACCGGCTGGTACAGCAGGTGGAACTGCTCGCCGCTCACCGCCTCGGTCAGGGCGTCCTCCAGTTCGAAGGACCGCGACAGTTCCTCCCGCATGAACGGCGCGAACACCTCCGCGCCCGCCACCCCGCCGCGGCGCACGTACTGCATCGCCAGTTCCGCCTCGTGCAGCACCGCCGACCCGGCCGGGTCCTGGCCCGGCGTGCCGGGGCGCGGCAGGCCGCTGCCGCCCAGCGCGAACGCCAGCGGCACGAGGCGCCGGTTCGCCCGGAACGCCGGGCGCAGCAGCTCCTCCACGCGCCCCAGCGCCTGCGCGGGGCTCATGCCCGGCAGGTACACCGCCAGCGCGTCGTCGGCCAGCCGGCCCGCGTACCCGTGCGCGGCGCCTTGCAGGTCGTTCAGGCGCGCCGCCACCTGAATCAGCAGGTGATCCACCGCCGTGCGCCCCAGCGCCGCCACGACGTCCCCGAACTTCACCACGCCGATCACCACCGCCGCGCCCGGCGCGGACCCGTCCACGAAGCGGTCCACCACCTCCCGCAGGCCGCTGCGGTTGAGCAGCCCGGTCAGCGCGTCGTGGCGCGCGTCGTGCCGGAGCTGCGCCTGCGCGTGCCGCAGGGCCGTCATGTCCCGCATGCTGATCAGCACGCCCGTCCGGCCCGTGTCGGCCCGCCGGCCCTCCAGCCGCCCGCCGTCCAGCGCCACCGGGGAGAGCCGCACCTGCATGTGCCGCGCCGTGCCGGCCGGCAGGCCCAGCACCACCTCGGCGTCCATCGGCAGCGGCTGCGCGCGCCAGTCCGGGAACGTGGTGACCTGCCCGTCCGGGGTGTACACCTGCACGCCCAGGTCCGCCAGCACCCGCGTGAACCCCAGGCCCGCCAGTCGCCCGCTCTCCACGCCCAGCAGCCGCGCCGCCTGGTCACTGATGAACTGCACCCGGCCCGCCTGATCCACCACGACCGTGGTGTCCTCGGTGACCGCCAGCACCTGCCCCAGCAGGCCCGCCGCGCCCTGCGCGCCGCGCTCCACGGGCCGCTGCCCTTCCAGCAGCAGCATGCCCGGCACCGCCGTGCGCCGCGCCGTGAACGGCAGCGACAGCGGCGCCATGCCGCCCGCCTGCCACACCGGCAGTTCCGCCGCCGCGCGCCCCTGCCCCGCCGCCAGTTCCAGCAGGTCCCGCAGGGCGTTCACGCGGCCCGCCTGGCCCTCCGCGAAACAAGGCCAACTCCACAGCGGCCCGTCCGGCGCCGCGCCGCCGCACAGGTCCAGCACGCCCTGACTGGCCTGCCACACCCGCCCGTCGGCACCCAGCAGCACCTGCAGGCCCGGGGTGTCCAGCAGCGCCCGCACCCGCGCCGCCTGATGATGCTCGCCGCTCACGTCCTGCAGGGTGAGCAGCACCCCGGCCGACCCGCCGCCGAAGTACGGCCGCACCTCGCCGCGCACCCACAGCGGCTCCGCGCCCGCCCGGGGGAACTGCTCGTCCGGGACCGCCGCGGCCCGCCCGGCGGCCGCCTGCGCCAGCGCCGCGAGCAGCCCCGGCCGGTCCGCCCACACCTCCGTCGCCACCTGCCCGGACAGGGCGCCTTCCGGCAGGCCCAGCAGGTCCAGCAGCGTGCGGCTCACCGTCCGGAAGCCCAGGTGCCCGTCCAGCCACGCGGTCGCCACCGGCAGCTGCGAGACCAGCATCTCGGCCTCGCGGCTCACGCTGTCCACCTGCGCGGACAGCAGCAGCGTCATCACCTGCGTCATGCTCTCCGGCGCGGGGCGCGCCTCCTCGGTCCAGATCAGGCCCAGCAGCGCGCCGTCATGCGTGAGCCAGGTCATCTCCCCGCCGTCCAGCCACGCGTCCGGCGGGACCAGCCCCCCGGCGCCCGGCACCGCGTGGGCGCCGCCCTCGCGGATCATCAGGACCTCGCCGCCCAGGCTGGTCAGCAGGGCCGCGTCCGGCGCGTGCACGCGCAGCAGGTCGCTGAGCGCCTCACGCAGCGCCTGCGAGGAAGCCGGGGGGGTGGTGGTGGACACGTCACTCAAGGGAAACCTCGTGGGCCGCCCCCGCAGACCCCGGGGCACGGCCGGCCCCCGGGGAGCCGGGAACCTTCGCCCTGATGCTCACACGCCGCGTCTTACAAGCGTCATGCACACCCGCCACACGCGGGCGGGCCGGGCGGGGACGCGCCCCCGCCCGGCCCGCCGCGGCCACCGGTCAGTCCGACCGGCGCTGCAGCCTGTAGATGCCGGCGTCCACCGGGTTGCTCGCCGCCACCAGGCGGTTGACCTCCCGCGTGTCCGGTTCCTCCAGCACCCGCACGAAATCCCCGGCGGGCAGCACCGTTTCCCGCAGCACCAGCCCCGCACCGGCCGCCCAGTCCGCCAGGCCCGCCAGCGCCTCCTGGCCCGCCGCGCCGAACCGCGGCCCGAACGACGGCGAGATCACCACGGCCCGGTCCACGCCCAGGCCCTGCGCGTTGGCCGGCGGGACCACCACCGCCCCGTACCGCGCGCCCTCCCGGTGCCCCTGGGTGTCCGTCACCATCAGCAGGTGCCCGCCCTGCAGGTCCACGCCCTGAAAGCGCGAACGGACTTCATTCAGGGTTTCCAGCGAGGCGCCCGGCAGGCCGATGGGATCCACATTCAACATGCCCTCCAGTGTAAAGCCGCGCCGCGCGGCCACGCCGGGACAACCCCGCCCCATCCGCCACCCGGCTCAGGCGCGCGATCAGCCCCTCACGGTATCCTGCCGGGATGAAGGCCAAGACCCCCTCCCTCGCCACCCTGGTCGCGCAGGCCGCCGGGGGCCGCGTGATCCGCACGCCGTTCACGGATGCCGAGACCGTGGACCGCCGCACCCTGCAGGCCGACGGCGTCCGCCACCGCATCGACGGCGGCTTCCCCGACGCCCGGCGCGTCATTCTCACCCTGCACCCCGACCACATCCCCGAAGTGGACAGCCCCGTCACCGTCCTGCGCGTCACCCCCGAAGACGCCGCCCCCACCTGGGACCTCCAGGACTTCACCGTGCAGCTCCGCCGCCTGAACCTTCCCGAAGAGGGCCTCGGCGACCTGCGCGAGGACCGCGGCAGCTTCCTGATCGCCGCCACCGGCAAGGCCGCCCAGCAGCTCGCCGAACTCACTGAACTCGGCGGCCGCGGCCTGGACGTCCAGGAGATCGGCGAGAGCGCCGGGAAAGGCAGCAAGGTCCGCGAGGTCGTGGTGCCCAGCATGCGCGTCGACGTTGTCGGCGCCAAGGGCTTCGGCGTGAGCCGCGCGTACTTCCAGCAGGGCATCGACGGCGGCAAGGTCCGCCTCAACGGCCAGCCCGCCCGCGCCAGCAGCGAAATCAAGGAAGGCGACAGCCTCAGCGCCGACGGTCTCGGCCGCATCGACTTCAAACGCGTCCTGAACGAAACCCGCCGCGGCAACTACAAAGTCGAACTCGACGTCCACCGCTGACCCCGTGATCGACCTCACCGCCCGCCACCCCCACGTCACCCCCGACACCCTCCTCACCACCCTGCGCCCCAGCCCCCGCTTCCAGCACGTCCGTTTCGACACGTACCAGCCCAACCCCCACTACCCCAGCCAGCAGCAGGCCCAGGAGACCCTGCGCGCCTTCGCGCAGCAGGCCACCCCCCCGGACACCGGCGGATTCCGCCTCTTCCGCCGCCGCCGCCCCGAAGGCCAGGGCCTCTACCTCGACGGCGGCTTCGGCGTCGGCAAAACCCACCTTCTCGCCAGCGCCTGGCACAGTGCCCCCGGCCGCGCCGCCCTCATGAGCTTCCAGGACCTCATGTACCTGATCGGCGCCCTCGGCATGACCCGCGCCGTGGACGCCTTCAAGGACCACGACCTCCTCCTCATCGACGAATTCGAACTCGACGACCCCGGCAACACCCACATGGCCAACACCTTCCTCGGCCAGGTCATGCCCCGCGGCACGCACGTCATCGCCACCAGCAACACCGAACCCGGCGCCCTCGGCGAGGGCCGCTTCAACGCCCGCGACTTCCAGCGCCAGATCCAGGCCATCGCCGGGCGTTTCCACACCCACACCATCGACGGCCCCGACTACCGCCAGCGCCGCACCACCCCCGAACCCCCCCTCACCCCGGACGAGTCCGCCCGCTGGGAAGCCCGCCAGGACCCCGCCGGCCTTGCCGTGATCCAGGCCCGCGACCTCAGCCGCCATCTCCTCACCGTCCACCCCAGCCACTTCCCTCAGCTCCTCGACGGTGTGCAGGCCCTCGCCATCCACGACCTCACCCCCATGCAGGACCAGAACACCGCCCTGCGCTTCGTGCACCTCATCGACAAGGTCTACGACCTCGGCACCCACGCGGCCCTCACCGGCGTCAGCCTCGGCCGGCTCTTCGACGAAACGTACCGGCACGGCGCCTACGCGAAGAAATACAGCCGGTGCCTGTCGCGGCTGTCCGAACTGCTCCGCGAAGCCCGAGAAGAGATCGCCTGAGCTGATGGTGACTCACCCCCGTCCTGGTGGGACGGGGGCTTGCGTCGGCACTGGGCAGGCCGACGCAGGGGACGCGGGCGGCTAGAGCCTGGCCCGGTCCTCGGCCCTCAGCGAGAGCAGCCACGTGAACAGCAGGGCGAAGGGCAGCGCCACGACCGGCCACAGCAGGAGGGTCATCAGGGCCGTGGCGGTCTTCTGGGCGGCCAGTTCAGCGTCGCGCGTGGCGGGGCCGGTCGCGGTGTCCCACAGCGTGAACAGCAGGACGGGCAGGAGAAAGCTGGTGTACACGTGAAGCCCACGGGCCGTGCGCTCGCGCCACATAGGGGAAAGGCGGGCCCACACGGCGCCGCTGGTCAGGTACACCACGCCCGGCCCCACCATGAACAGCAGCAGCGGGGTCAGGAGGTCCTGAAGGTGGGGCGGCATGAGGACACGGTAGTGCGCAGGCGGGCCGCGCCGAACCGCACCTGAGCCCAGGTCAGGCGGTGCCGCGCCGCATGCGTTTCTCCGCTTCGATGGCGCGCTGGAGTTCCTGAATCTGTTTGAGCAGCCCGAGCTGTTCGGCGGGCGGGGCGGTGGTGATCTGTTTTTTCAGGAGGTCCACTTCGGCGCGCATGCTGTCGATGCTGATGGTGACCTGGATGTCGTCCACGGCGCTGGAGGCGTAGGCGCTGCGTTTCTGCTCGAACTGTTCGGTGTGGCTGCGGCTCAGCGTCCCGGCGTCCTTGCTTTCGAACATCAGGCGGATCAGGAGCTGTTCCTCGGGTTGCCCGCGGAAGATCTCAAGCACGTCGGCGGAGTCGCTGCTGCCCTGGAGGGCGAGCATGACCTTGCGGACAGTTTCGTTGCGCCAGGAGACGGTGCCGTCCAGTTTGGCCTTGAGGGCGGGGTCCACGAGCAGCTGCCGCAGGAGGGCGAGTTCCCGGTCCTCCTCGGCGCGGTGGTTGCTCATGCCGGCGAGGTGGGTGTCGGTGAGCTGGCGGCGTTTGGCCTTGCTGCCGATCCATTCCATGAGCGCGTCGGGTTTGATGCCGAGGTGTTCGCAGGCGATGGTGCGCATCTGTTCGGCGCCCTCGTCCAGGGGGTCGAGGTTCTGCATGCGCGGGAGGAGCTGCATGAGGACGCGGCGTTTGCCTTCGCTGGTGCCCAGGCCGTGGGCGTCGATGGCGGCCTGAACGCGGTAGTGCACCTCGTCCAGGCCGGTGCGCAGGGCCTCGCGGATGCCGGCGTCGTCGCCGGCGAGGAGGGCGTCGGCGGGGTCCTTGCCGCTGGGGACGCTGGTGGCCCGCACGCGGAATTTAGCGCCGATCACCTGGTCCAGTCCGTTCAGGGTGGCCTTGAGGCCGGCGTCGTCGCGGTCGAACATCATCACGAGCCGCTGCGCGCCCAGGCGTTCGAGGAGGGTGGCGTGATCGGCGGTGAGGGCCGTGCCGAGGGACGCGACGGCGCCGGTGAAGCCGTGCTGGTGCATGGTGATGACGTCCATGTACCCCTCGACCACGACGAGTTCCGCGCCGGGGTCCTTGAGTGTGGTGCGGGCCTTGTCCAGGCCGTACAGCAGTTCACCCTTGCGGAACACGTCGGTTTCCGGGGTGTTCAGGTACTTGGGTTTGGTGTCGTCCAGCACGCGCCCGCCGAACCCCACGAGGCGGCCGAGGTGGTCGCGGATGGGGAACATCACGCGCCCGCGGAAACGGTCGTACACGCGGCCGTTCTCGGGGTTCTCGATGAGCAGCCCGGCCTCCAGCAGCTGCCGTTCGCTGACGCCGCGGGACCGGGCGAGTTTCAGCAGACCGTCCCAGCCTTCCGGGGCGTACCCGAGCTCGAACGCGGCGATGGTCTGGTCGGTCAGGCCACGGCGGCGCAGGTACTCCAGGGCCGGGCCCTGCAGGTGGTCCCGGAAGTAGCTCAGGGCAAAGGCGTTGACGTCGTACAGGTCGCGGCTGGATTTCTCGCCGTACTTGGCCTCCACCTGCACGCCGGCCTGCTCGGCGAGTTTGCGCAGCGCGTCCCCGAAACTGAGGTTCTCGGTGCGCTGGATGAAGCTGAAGATGTCCCCGCCGGCCTTGCAGCCGAAGCAGTAGAAGTACCCCTGCTCGGTGTCCACCTGGAAGCTGGGGGTCTTCTCGTTGTGAAAGGGGCACAGGCCCTTCATGCGGCCCTTCCCGGCGGGCGTGAGGCGCACGTACTCGCCGATCACGTCCGCGATGCCCAGTCTGGACCGGACTTCTTCCTTCGTTCCCATGCGCCTCACCTCCCTGCCCTGGCAGCTCTGCCCGGCGCGCACTTCACCCCGCCGGCCACGGATGACCGGTTCCGGCAGGGGAGAGCCCCCAGTGTACGCTCCCGGAGCCCCGGGCGGCAACGCGCCCGGAGCGGCGTGCTGCACGGTTTTTTTCATGAACCGGGGGGATTGGGGCACGGCGGGCCGAAGCCCCGGCAGGGTGGCAGGTGACGGGCGTCCAGCCAGGGGAACCGACCGGTCTTTCGAGCGTGTCAGGTCTGCTACCGTGTCCCCGCTTGCCACCGTCGCCAGGTTCAATCTGGCGAAGCTGCTCCTGGGCGCTGGGATGAGCTTTGTACGCCGGCTGACCGGGTGAAGCCCCGCCCAACCCCGCATGAACCCTCTTTCACAGGCCCGTCACGCCCCCGCCCGCCGGGCGCGGCAGGCTGAACCCATGGCATCCGACCACCCCCTGAAAGGCAAGCGCATTGCCATCCTCGCCGCGGACGGCGTGGAGGAGATCGAACTCACCAGCCCCCGCCAGGCCGTGCAGGACGCCGGCGCGACCACCACCCTGATCAGCCTGAAGCCCGGGCAGATCCAGAGCATGAAAGGCGACGTGGAACCCCAGGCGAAGTACGACGTGGACCGGACCGTCAAAGACGTCAGCCCTGACGACTTCGACGCCCTGATCCTCCCCGGCGGCACCGTCAATCCCGACAAACTCCGCCTGGACGACCACGCCCTGACGTTCATCCAGGGCATGTACGACGCCGGCAAACCCATCGCCGCCATCTGCCACGGTCCCTGGACCCTCAGTGAGACGGGCATCGCGAAAGGCAAGCGCCTCACCAGCTGGCCCAGCCTGAAACGCGAACTCACCCTGGCCGGCGCCACCTGGGTGGACGAGGAGGTCGTCACGGACGGCCAGATCACCACCAGCCGCAACCCGGACGACCTGCCCGCCTTCAACGCCCGCATCACCGAGCAGTTCGCCCAGTAACCCCGCGCCCTACCCCGCGCAAAGGAGCCCGTCATGACGCAGAACAAGGAACGCCAGTACAAGGTCAGCCGCGACGCCACCGCCGGCTGGGAAGGCGAGCACCAGCTCATTCATACGCAGAGCAGCAGCATGCGCCTCTGGGAAAACGAGGAACCCGCCGACACCGAAGGCAAACAACCCAAGACGAACGACTACGACACCCTCGGGTACGTCATCAAGGGCCGCGTGGAACTTATCATTGAGGGGCAGACCATCGACCTGCGCGAGGGCGACAGCTACCTCGTGCCGCGCGGCGTGGAACACACCTACCGCGTCGCCGAGACCCTCACGGCCGTGGAGGTCACCACGCCCAGCACCTATCGCCCCCCCAGCCACGAACAGGGCTGAATCTCACGTGAAACGTCCCGCTGGGAGCACTCCTCCCGGCGGGACGGCACCTTTTGACTTCGGTCAGGCTTCTGCCGGCACCACGAACGCCGCACTGTCGTAGTACGTCCGGAACGCCTGCACCCGCCCGTCTGCCACCTCGATCAGACTCACGCCCCGGTACTCCACCGGGCGCCCATCCTTCAGCGCTCCCGTCGCCGTCCACTCCATCACGCCCAGCCCCCCCGCCTCCTGATGTCCGGTGAACTCACTGCGGATCTCCGAGAAGTTCCCCAGGTACGTCGCCCAGAAATCGCGTGCGCCCTCCACGCCCTCCCACGCCCGCTCCGTCAGGTTCCGCAGGGTCACGCCGTCTGCGTGCAGGGCCACTAGCGGCCCCGTGTCCCCCGTGGCTTCTGCCTGCTGCAACGCTGCCATGAAGTTCTCTGTGGTCGTCATGCCCCACTGCACCATGCCCCGCGCTGCGCAAGCGTAGGCGCCGGTACGGTCGGCGGCAGGAGTGAAGGGGGAGCGAAGTCCGGGTTCGTCGTGGGTGGCTCACCCCCCAGCCCCCCATCCCGGCTGGACGGGGGAGCGGCGGTCCGCTGAGGATGTCGTGGCTGTGAACGGTGGTCTGGTCATTCTTCTGGCACTGCGCGCCAGGCGGCCTTGTCGAGCTGATCGGAGTGCAGGCGTCCGGGACAACGGAAGCAGCCCCCATCTCTGAGGGCTGCCCGGTTCAGGATTGCGCGGCTTACGCGCCGATGTAGTCCTCGACGGGAGGGCAGGCGCACATGAAGTTGCGGTCGCCGTACACGTTGTCCACGCGGTTCACGGCAGGCCAGAACTTCCAGTTCTTCTGGTACCGGCTGGGGTAGGCGGCGGTTTCGCGGCTGTACGCGCGATTCCATTCGGGGGCGATCAGGTCGGTCTGGGTGTGGGGGGCGTGTTTCAGGGGGCTGTCAGCGGCGGCCATGGTGCCGTCCTGCACTTCCTGAATTTCGCGGCGGATCTGGAGCATGGCGTCGATGAACCGGTCGAGTTCGGCTTTGGGTTCGCTCTCGGTGGGTTCGATCATCAGGGTGCCGGGCACGGGGAAGCTCATGGTGGGGGCGTGGAAGCCGTAGTCCATGAGGCGTTTGGCGATGTCCTCCTCGGTGATGCCGCTGTCCTGTTTCAGGGGGCGGATGTCGATGATGCACTCGTGCGCCACGCGATCATTCCGGCCCGTGTAGAGGATGGGGTAGGCGCCGCTGAGTTTCCTGGCGATGTAGTTGGCGTTGAGCAGGGCCACCTGGGTGCTCTTGCGCAGGCCGTGCGCGCCGAGGAGTTTGATGTACAGGTAACTGATGGGGAGGATGCTGGCGCTGCCATACTGCGCGGCACTCACGGCGCCCGTCTGGCTCCCTGAGGTGGGGATGACGGGGTGGTTGGGCAGGTAAGGCGCGAGGTGGGCCTTGACGCCGATGGGGCCCATGCCGGGGCCGCCGCCGCCGTGGGGGATGGCGAAGGTCTTGTGCAGGTTCAGGTGGGAGACGTCACTGCCGATCAGGCCGGGTTTGCTCAGGCCCACCTGGGCGTTCATGTTCGCGCCGTCCAGGTACACCTGCCCGCCGTGCTGGTGGATCAGGTCGCACACGTCCTTCACGTTCTCCTCGTACACGCCGTGCGTGCTGGGGTACGTGATCATCAGGGCGGACAGGTGCTCGCTGTGCTTCTCGGCCTGCGCTTTCAGGTCGTCCCAGTCGATGTTGCCGTTCGCGTCGGTCTTCACGACGACGACTTGCATGCCCATCATGGCGGCGCTGGCGGGGTTGGTGCCGTGGGCGCTGGCGGGAATCAGGCACACGTTGCGGTGGCCCTGGCCGTTGGCTTCCTGGTACTTGCGGATGGCGAGCAGGCCGGCGTACTCGCCGCTGGCGCCGCTGTTCGGCTGGAGGCTCACGGCCTCGTAGCCGGTGATGTCGGCCAGCCAGCGTTCCAGTTCGCCCAGCAGCGCGGCGTAGCCCTGGGTCTGGGTGGTGGGCGCGAAGGGGTGCATGTTCCCGAACTCGGGCCACGTGACGGGAATCATCTCGGTGGTGGCGTTGAGTTTCATGGTGCAGCTGCCCAGCGGGATCATGCCGTGCACGAGGCTGTAGTCGCGGTTTTCCAGCTGCTTGAGGTACCGGAGCATGCCGTGCTCGCTGCGGTGGCTGCTGAACACGGGGTGCGTGAGGAACTCGCTCTGGCGCTTGAGGTGGTCGGGGATGCCGTCCACGGCCTGCGCGTCCAGGGCCAGCACGTCCGTCTTCTCCCCGGTCAGGGCCTCGATCACGTCGCTGAGGTCGGCGGGGGTGACGGTCTCGTCCAGGCTGATGCTGATCAGGTCGGCCTGGGTGCCGGTGCCGTAGCGGAAGTTGATGCCTTTCGCCTCGGCGCGCGCGCGGACGGTGGCCGCGTCGCCCTGCACGGTCAGGGTGTCGAAGAAGGTCTCGTTGGGGATCAGGCCGGCGTTCGTCAGCGCGCGGGCGAGGATGCCGGTCAGGCGGTGGACCCGCTCGGCGATGGTGCGCAGCCCGTCCGCGCCGTGGTACACGGCGTACGCGGCGGCCATGTTGGCCAGCAGCGCCTGCGCGGTGCAGATGTTGCTGGTGGCCTTCTCCCGGCGGATGTGCTGCTCGCGGGTCTGCATGGCCATGCGCAGGGCGGTGTTGCCGCGGGCGTCCTTGCTCACGCCGATCACGCGGCCCGGCATGCTGCGCTCGAAGCCTTTCTGGCAGGCCAGGAACGCGGCGTGCGGCCCGCCGAAGCCCATGGGCACACCCAGGCGCTGCGCGCTGCCGACCACGATGTCCGCGCCGAGTTCCCCAGCGGGTTTGACCAGGGCGCTGGCGAGCAGGTCGGTCGCCACGATCAGCGCGCCGCCCTGGGCGTGCACCTTCTCGGCGATGGGCGCGAGGTCCAGCAGCTGTCCGTGCGTGCCCGGGTACTGCACCAGCACCCCGAAGGCACCTTCGGGCACCTGGTCGGCGTCGCCGACCTGCACGTCGAACCCGAAGTACTCGGCGCGGGTCTGCACGACGTTCAGCGTCTGCGGGTGCACGTTGTCGGCCACGTAGAACACGTTGCCCTTGCTCTTGCCGCTGCGTTTGGCGAGGGTCATGGCCTCGGCGGCGGCGGTGGCCTCGTCCAGCAGGCTGGCGTTGCTGATCGGCATGCCGGTCAGGTCCATCACGGTCTGCTGGAAGTTCAGCAGCATCTCCAGGCGGCCCTGGCTGATCTCGGCCTGGTAGGGCGTGTACGCGGTGTACCAGCCGGGGTTTTCCAGCATGTTGCGCAGGATCACGGGCGGCACGTGCGTGCCGTAGTACCCCGTGCCGATGTAGCTGCGGAACACCTTGTTCTGCTGCGCCAGAGCTTTCAGGTCGGCCAGCGCCTGCGCTTCGGTCACGCCGTCCCCGGCGTTCAGGTCGCCCTCGAAGCGGATCGCGGCGGGCAGGGTGGTGTCGGTCAGTTCATCCAGGCTCTTCAGCCCGAACTCGGCCAGCATCTCGGCCTGTTCCGCTTCGCTGGGGCCGAGGTGACGGGCGGTGAAGTCATTGGTTTGCAGCAGGTCTTGCAGCGCTTTCATGGGTGTGCTCCTTGGGAGGGGCGGGAGGCCGTCGGTAGGGAAAAAGGGTCTGTTTTTGCGCGAGAAAAAAGCCGTGAGCCATCAGCCGTCGCCCTTGCCCGGCTCCTGGCCCATCGCTCACGGCAGGGGGTCGGGGTTAGTGGTCGGCCTGGGCTTCGTACGCGGCGGCGTCCAGCAGGTCGGTGTTCTCCTCGCTGACTTCCAGCTGGAACAGCCACCCGGCCTCGAAAGGGCCGCTGTTCACGAGTTCCGGGCTGTTGCCCAGCTCGTCGTTCACGGCGATGATGCGGCCGCTGGCGGGCGCGTAGATGTCGCTGGCCGTCTTCACGGACTCCACGACCGCCACGGCCTCCCCGGCGGTGACTTCACGGCCGACTTCGGGCAGTTCCACGTACACCACGTCGCCGAGCTGTTCCTGGGCGTGGTGGGTGATGCCGACCTTGCCGTCGGAGGCGAGCCATTCGTGGGAAGCGGCGTATTTCAGGGTGGTGGGGTTCGTCATGGGTCTTCTCCTTGGTGGGGCAGAACTGTGCTGATGCTAGGGCGTTTCGCGCCGGACACCGTCGCGCGACTTGCGTTCCGGCGGGGTCAGGGGCGGTAGAAGGGCACGTCGGTGCGGGTGGCGGGGTGGTCCTTGCCGCGCACCTCCACCTCGAAGGTGTCGGCTTCGGCGGCGCCCGCCTCGACCAGGGCCATGGCGATCGGGTGGCCCAGGCTGGGGCTGCTGCTGCCGCTGGTCACGTGGCCCACGACGCGGCCGCCCTGCTTCACGGGGTAGCCCTCGCGGACCGGCACCTTCTCCAGCTTCAGGCCGATGAGTTTCTGCGTGGGGGCGCTTTGCAGGCCCTCGCGGCCGTGGTGGGCCTTGTCCTTGGCGACCCAGGTGTAGTGGGTGCTGAGGGGGTGCAGGTCGTCACTGAACTCGTGGCCGTACAGCGGGAACCCAGCCTCCAGGCGCAGGGTGTCGCGGGCGCCCAGCCCGGCGGGCTGAATGCCGGTCTCCAGCAGTTTCTCCCACAGTGCCTCGGCCTGTCCGGCCGGAACGAAGACCTCGTAGCCGTCCTCACCGGTGTACCCGGTGCGGGCGAAGTGCACATCCATTCCGAACAGCGTGCCGGCGAAGTACGCGTTTTTCTTCGGGGCGAGCAGGTCCGGCGTGGCGTGCGCGGCGAGCCGTTCGGCCGCCTGGGGGCCCTGCACGGCCAGCAGCGCCCACAGGTCGGACTCGTTCGTGAGCTGCACGTCGAAGGTGCCCTTCAGGGCGTTCAGGTGCGCCCAGTCCTTCTCGATGTTGCTGGCGTTCACGACCACCAGGAACTCGGTGTCCGCCACGCGGTAGATGTAGATGTCGTCCACCAGGCCGCCGCGGTCGTTGGGCAGCCAGTTGTACTGCGCGCGGCCGGGCCTGATCTTGCTCAAGTCGTTCGGCGTGACGTGCTGCAGGAAGGCCAGGGCGTCCGGGCCGGTCACGCGGAATTCGCCCATGTGCGACACGTCGAACACCCCGGCGCCGGTGCGCACGGCCTCGTGCTCGGCCTTCAGGCCGGCGTACTGCACGGGCATGTCCCACCCGCCGAAGGGAACCATCCGGGCCCCGGCCTTCAGGTGCGCGGCATGGAGCGGAGTGCGCCGCAGGGGCGCGGAAGCGGTGTCCGTCATACGAAAAGCGTACCGGAACCGCTTCCTTTCCGTCCGGGTCCCGGGGACGTTTCGGGGCGAGGGGCCCCGGCACGCGCCCCCCGGCTCAGTCTCCCAGGAAGGTCAGGTGCGCCGCCACGCCGTCCGCACCCAGCGGCGGCAACCCCGCCTCCACCGCCTTGCGCAGCTGCGTCAGCGCGGCCGCGGTGGCCGGGCCCTCCCCGTACATCCGCACCGCCTCGGCCGTCAGGCGCAGCTCCGCGCCGGTGCCGTGCCCCACCGCCCGGAACACCCGGTCCCCGCCGTCCGGCCGCACCGTCACCTGCACGTCCTCCGGGAAGCCCGCCGCCCGCACCTGCGCCTGAAAGTCCATGCCCCAGCCTAGGCCCCTGGCCCCGGGTCCCACCAGAGGCGCGGCGCTCAGCGGGCCCTCACCCCCGCGGCAGGAAGCCCTTCTCCGCCAGGAACGCCTGCA
>JAANMV010000878.1_pt1 | contig 35500 bp, 31 predicted proteins | sample 7279661 | NCBI WGS metagenome assembly JAANMV01 (sample SAMN14094540, study PRJNA606508) | bioreactor metagenome | isolation source: A lab-scale SPAN reactor treating ammonium-rich wastewater day 121 | place: Ireland: Galway | collected 2017-05-16
ACTATGCCGTTTGCGTTTGGCTTTCATCGTCTGCTTTCTCTCCAGCAGACCTCCGAAAGTCCATCTTAACTGGTGGTCCAATTTTTGGGGTCCACCTCAATTCACCGATGTTCGATGGGAGGATGGCGACAATTTTGCATCGTCCGATATATTCGCAATCAGACCCTTCCCACGTAATCAACCATGCGGTTTTGCCTTTGGTCTTCATGGCATTCTTATGCGAACGATTTCAACGCGCTCTCAATCCTCCCCATCACCTTCTCCTTCCCCATCACCTCCAGCAAATGATACAGGCTCGGGCCGGAGGGGTTGCCGGTGCAGGCAAGGCGGACGGGGTGGACGAGCACGCCGGCTTTCACGCCCAGTTCGGCGGCCACGGCTTTCAACGCCGCTTCAAGCGTAGCGGCTTTGAACGGATCGGCTTTGGCAAAGGCGTCGCGGAGTTTTTCCAGGCGGGATTTATTCTCGGGCACAAAGCATTTCTTCGCGGCTTCGGGGTCATAGGTGATTTCGTCTTTGAAGTAGAACCCGCCGTACGCCGGGAGTTCGCTGAAGGTTTTGATTTTGCCTTTGCAGGTATCGAGCGCGGCTTTCACGTAGTTCACGTCGAACTGGTTGGTATCAATGCCGGCCTTGGCCAGCGTGTGGACGCACATTTCGTAGAAGCGGTCGTCGGGCAGTTCGCGGCAGTATTCGCCCTGCAGCCACGTGAGTTTTTCAAAATCGAACTTGGCGTTGTGCCGCAGGATTTGCGGCAGATCAAAACGCTCAACGACTTCGGCGAGCGAGAGCTTTTCGGTGTTGTCCTTGGGCGACCAGCCGAGCAGGCAGAGGTAATTGTCCACGGCTTCGGGCAGGAAACCTTCATCCAGGTAGGTGGTGAGCGAGGCGCCACGGTCGCGTTTGCTCATCTTGCTGCCGTCGGCGTTCAGGATGAGCGGGATGTGCGCATACTTAGGCGGCTCGATGCCAAACGCCTTGAACAGCGCGATGTGCTTGGCGGTGTTGCTGAGGTGATCCTCGCCGCGAATGACGTGCGTGATGCCCATCTCCAGATCATCTACAACGTTGACGAAGTGGAACACGGGCTGGCCGTCGCTGCGCACGATGACGAAGTCGGGATCAACTTCCTCACGGTCGGTCAGCTTGCGGAGCACGTCACCGACGACAAGGTCGGGAATAAGAATCGGCTCGCGCTGCATCTTGAACTTGATGGCGCCTTCATGCTCGTAGGCGAGGCCGTGGGAGAGGAGCGCTTCAACGCGCGCCTGATAATTGGTTTTCCGCTGCGATTGAAAGTATGGCCCGCGATCTCCCTTGCAAGGCCCGGTGGCGTCGGCGGTCAGCGGGCCTTCGTCCCAATGCAAACCAAGCCAACGCAGGCCGTTAAGAATCACATCCACGGCTTCCTGGGTGTTGCGCGCGGCGTCGGTGTCTTCGATGCGAAGCACAAACGTCCCGCCGGTGTGTCGGGCGTAAAGCCAGTTGAACAGAGCGGTGCGCGCCCCGCCGATGTGCAGGTAGCCGGTGGGTGAGGGAGCAAAACGAACGCGAACTTTCATGCGCGGTCATTTAACCACGGATTAACACGAATGGGCACGGATAAAATCGTGAAAGCGCGACTGAAACTTCGGGCTTCAGTTATTTCCGGGACTATGCAAAACTGCCACGTTCCCATGAGTGACGGGGTGTCCATGCCTTCTTCGGTTCGGACGGATGCGGCCCAATTTCCGCCAACGCTCTGGAGCGTCGTGCTGGCGGCGGGGGATGGCGCGTCGTCCCGGGCGGAGGAAGCGTTGGCGAAGTTGTGCCGTGCCTACTGGTATCCGCTCTATGCGTTTCTGCGGCGGCAGGGACAATCCCCCGAGGACGCGCAGGATGCGGTGCAATCCTTCTTCGCGCACCTTCTCTCCGATCAACGGCTGGCCCGCGTGCATCCGGCGCGGAGCAAATTTCGCTCTTTCCTGCTGGCTTCACTTAAAAACTTCCTGACCGATGAACGACGCAAGCAAAGCGCGCAGAAGCGCGGCGGCGATGTCACCCTGATTCCGCTCGAAGCCGACACTGCGGAGGAGCGCTATTGCATCGAACCGGTGGATCGGCGCGATCCGGAGAAGCATTTTGAGCGGCGCTGGGCCATGACGGTGTTGGAACGTGTGATCGACCGGCTCAAGGCCGAAGCCAGTGACGCGCGCGCCGCGGAACGTTTTGCCCAGTTGCAGCCCTTCCTGCTCGCGGACGATGCGGGTCCGTCATACGCGGAGGTAGGCCGGCGCCTGGGCATGACCGAAGGGGCTGTGAAGATGGCGGTGCTGCGATTGCGCCAGCGCGGCCGGGAGATTTTCCGGGATGAGATTGCAAACACGGTGGCGTCAGAGCAGGACGTTGAGGACGAAGTGCGGCATTTGTTCACGGTGTTGATGGATTGACAACGGCGACCACACCGAGGCGCGATGGTGGCTTCAATTGTGACTTTGACGTGGAATTTTCGTAAGCATATATGCGAACAGAATTGCACGCTTAGGCGCAGGTTTAATGAGTACGGCACAAGTATGTCCGGTGTGCCACGCGTCACTTCCGGGTGACGCGCCGGGGGGATTTTGTCCCCGCTGCTTGCTCAAGGTGCTTGCCGCGTTCCCGGCAGACTTGGCGCGCGAAGCCCGGGAGACTGTCGTCGCGGTGGGGACGGTGATCGGTGCGTACCGACTGCTGGAGCTGCTCGCCGAAGGTGGGATGGGCGCGGTCTTTCTGGCCGAGCAGACGCAGCCGATCCAACGGCGGGTCGCGCTCAAGCTCATCAAACCGGGCATGGACAGCCGACGCGTGATCGCGCGGTTTGAAGCGGAGCGGCAGTTGTTGGCCCTGATGGACCATCCGCACATTGCCCGGGTGTTGGACGCCGGCACCACGCCACAGGGCCGGCCGTATTTCGTGATGGAGCTGGTCCAAGGCGCGCCCATCACCGAGTTCTGTGACCGGCGTCGGCTTTCCCTGCGGGAGCGGCTGGCTTTGATGATTCCCGTTTGTCAGGCCGTGCAACACGCCCATCAGAAAGGTATCCTTCACCGCGACCTCAAACCGTCGAACGTGCTCGTCACCGAACTGGACGGGCGACCGGTGGCCAAAGTCATTGACTTTGGTCTGGCCAAGGCGATCGGCGACTCATTGACCGAACACACGGTCTTCACCCAGGCCGGTCAGATCGTTGGCACCGTTGACTACATGAGCCCCGAGCAGACCCGGCTCGATCACTCGGACGTTGACACCCGGTCGGACCTTTATTCGCTCGGGGTACTCCTTTACGAACTCCTTACCGGAGAGCGGCCATTGGCACGTGAGCGGTTGCGTTCGGCGGCGTTCGACGAAGTGTTGCGCATGATCCGCGAGGAGGAGCCGGCCAAACCCAGCGTGCGATTGTCGAGTTCGACGACTTTGCCCGTCAACGCGGCCCGGCGGAGACTGGAGCCGCGGAGTTTGACGACTGCCCTGCGCGGCGAACTCGACTGGATCGTCATGAAATGCCTGGAGAAGGAGCGTGACCGGCGCTACGAGTCGGCCGGCGCACTGGCACGCGACTTGGAGCGTTATCTCCGCGACCAGCCGGTGCGGGCCGGACCACCCTCGACTTCTTATCGGCTGAAGAAATTTGCCCGGCGGCATCGGGTATCGCTGGTAGCCGCCTCGGTTGCCCTGATGGCACTCCTGGCCATGGTCGCCGGCATCGGATGGGCGGTGCGGGATCGAATCGTGCGCCAGTTGGCGCTGGATCAACGCATCTCCCAAGCTCTGTCCGAGGGGACTGAGGCCATCCAGAACCACAATCTGCTCGAAGCCTCTTCGGCGTTGAGACGTGCCGAAGATCTGCTTCGTCCGGGGGAAGGGGGGGCCGAACTTGACCGACGCGTGGCACTGTTGCGCCGGGATCTCGAAATGGTGGAGCGATTGGAGGAGATCCGGTTCGAGCGTGGTGAGGTGAAGGAGGACCATTTCGACAATGTCGCCGGCGATCGTGCCTACCAGGCTGCCTTCCGGAGATATGGGTTGGATTTGGAATCTCTCACCCCCGACGAAGTCGGACGACGCGTCCGCGCCTCAGCGATCCATGCTCAACTCGTGTTCGGCTTGGATGATTGGTTGGAACTCAAGGAAACGGGAAAGCTTCCGGGCCGGGAGCACTTGATGACGGTTGCGCGACACTGCAATCCAGATCCCTGGCGGGAGCGGTTGCTTGACGCTTACCAGCGTGCCGACAAGGAGACCCTCCGGTCTCTGGCCACACAGCCCGAATTGGCGGAGCAAGCGCCGCACACGATCCTGCTCATTAGCAGTTTGCTGCAGCTTGCCGATGAGCGTTCGCTCGCGGTGGACATCCTCACCGATGCATGCAGGCGCCAACCGGGTGACTACTGGCTGCACCAACAGTTGGGTGCGTCCCTTCTCCCCGCGAGTCCCGAACGGGGGGTGGAATGTTTTCGAGCCGCCCTGGCGTTATGTCCGCGTCGCCCCGTCTTCCGGGTTAACCTGGGAATTGCCCTCTTGAAATGTAATCGTCTCGATGAAGCAGAGGAAGAACTGCGGGAGGCCATCCGGATGCAGCCCGACTTTGCACTGTCTCACCGGGTGTTGGGGGGCGTGCTTTTGGCCCGGGGCGATGCCCGGAATGCCGAACTGGAATTCCGGGAGGCCATCCGTCTGAAACCTGACGACCCTCACCACCTCTACCATTTGGGCGGTTTTCTCCTGCAACAGGGGCGGTGGGCCGAGGCCAAAGAAGTTTTCCGCCAGTCCGTCCACCTGGCGCCTGATCACGCGGCGGAACGGGCTGACCTGGCCACGGTCCTTTTGCACGAAGGGGAAGTGGCGGAGGCTGAAGCCGAGTACCGCGAAGCCATTCGCCTGGGCATCACCGGGTCCAAGACGCACATCAGCCTGGCCACGCTCCTGACGGAACAGGGCCGATGGGACGAAGCCGAGGCAATCTTCCGTGAGGCGCTTCGCCGCGACCCGGTGGCCGAGTCAGCCCATCAGGGCCTGGGCTTCGTTCTGCAAGAACAGGGTCGAGTTCACGAGGCGGTCGCCGCTTACCGGGAGGCGGTCCGCGTTGCTCCCACCCACGCCATTACACGGTACAACCTGGCCGGGCAACTGTACGTCCTGGGCGAGTATGCCGCGGCGGAGCCTGAACTTCGGGCAGCGATCGAAGCGCAACCCGACTTCCTCGAGCCCTATCTGGCTCTCACGGAAACGCTCCTCCGGCTGGGGCGACAGCCGGAAGCTGAGGCCGTGATTCGCGAAGCCCTTCGGGTCAATCCGGGCGACCAGCGGGCTGCCTCCATGCAGACAGCACTTCGCGCGGCATCACGCTTGACTGAACTGCTGAAGCGTGCGCAGGACAGGGCGCAACTCGAACCGCAGTCTGCGACTGCCCACCTGGCACTGGCTGATGCCTGTGCCCGTCTGGGGCGGTGGCAGGAAGCCCGCGCCGCCATCGTCCGCGCGCTGGAGTTGGATCCCAGCGATCACTTTAATTGGTACCGCGCTGCGATCCTTCATCTCCAGGTGGGAGACGAAACGAGCTACCGCAAGACCTGGCGCGAAATGCTCGCCCGCTTCGGAGGCAGCGACCAACCGGAGGTCCTGGAACGTATCGCCAAGGCTGGCCTGCTCGTGCCCACTGCGGGTGCCGACTTGAACGATGCTCTCGCCCTGGCCAACCGCGCCATTGCCGGCACCGAGCGCCACTCGTATTACGTTTACTTCCTGCTCGCCAAGACGCTGGCTGAATTTCGCGGTGATAACCATGCCCAAGCCATGGAATGGTTTTCCCGTTGCGCCCCCCCGAGAGGAGTTTTCCCTTACGACGCATTCGCCTATTCGCTGGGCGGCCTGATCTTCCATCATCTGGGCCAGCCCCAGGAAGCGACCAAATTCCTCAACCTCGGGCGAGCGATCCTCTCACATGCTGCCGCTCCACCCGCAGGGCCGCCCTTCCTCGACAATGGTTGGCATGACTGGCTCATGGCACGCATGCTCTTTCGCGAAGCCTTGGGCATCGTCAAAACGGACGAAACTGCTTCAAGACCGGCCCCATCTTCGGTGGAAAGCGGCTTGCCGCCCACCAACCCCTGACGGGTGGCCCACCCCCTGACGGCCGACATCGGTGACGGTGAACGATTGTCGCGTGACCTTCTTCCGATTCCTTCGTTGTAGAGGGTGAAAGCCAAATAGCAACCAACTAAAAACATCAACCAAACACGAACAAACATGAAAACCATCAAACATCATTTGACCACACTCTTGCTTGCGGGGATCATTGGGCTGGCCTGGCCGGCCCTGGCCGCCAAAGCCGCTCCCAGTCCCTTCGCCGGAACGTGGTGCGACTCGGATCCGCATGGGCTTAACATCTCGGGATTGGTCATTTCCAGCAGCGGCAAGATCAGCGGCAGTGTGGAAAACGTGTTCTACAAGGAAGAATACTCGGGAAGCATTTCATCCGACGGCGTGCTGAAACTCGTTGTGACCACCACCAGTCGCGGTAAAACCAGCTTCGATGGCTACAATCCCCGCGGCACGATCCGCACGCGAACCGTCTGCACCGGCATGGTGGCGCTGGATGAACAAGGAAACCTTGTCGGCGTGATCCAGATTGGCGATTGGGATCCGGTCGTCATCCTCTGGGCGCGATGCGCTTAAAGATGGCCGTTTCATCACACCGAAGCCCGACTCATCACCCAACCCCCAAGAATCGTTGATCATGAAATCACTCTCAAATGCTCCAACCCGCCGACAAGCCTGGCGAGCTTTCCTGCCTTCAACACTGCTTGCCGCGGCGACTTTGCCTGCCCCCGCCATCACCAACGGTGAAGTGGACACAGAAAACCGCCACGCCAACGTGGGCGCAGTGGTCCTGGTGAACGATCTTCCGATATTCCCGGAGTTCCCCGCCCCGCACGTCTTTTCTTCCGGCATCCTCATTCACCCTCGTGTGCTTCTGACGGCGGGTCACTTTGTGGATCAGTCCGAACGGGCTTTGGAAGCGGGGTTGGCCACGCTCGATGACGTGCGGGTCAGCTTCGGTGTGAACGCCTACGATCCGGCCACCTGGCTCGAAGTCGAGGCCATGGTCAAACACCCGGCCTACGATTCGCGTTTCACCGAAGTCCCTGGCGCCGTCGCCGGTTCCCGCGACATCGGCGTGGTCATTTTGAAGCAGGCGGTGAATGATGTGCCGCTCGCGGAGTTGCCGCCGGCCTTTCTGCTGGACGGGTTGCGGCTTGCCGGAGCGTTGAGGGAAGCCGGGGGCGATCGGGCGCTCTTCGCGGTCGTGGGCTACGGACGCAGCACGGCCTTTCCACCAGGCATCACCGAAACCCGTCCGGACGGATTCCGGCGATTCACCCACGGCGGTTTTCAAGCCCTGCGCCCCGACTGGCTGGTTCTCTCCTCGGTTCGCGCACGTGGTCACGGTGGCGGTGCGAACCACGATTCGGGCGGACCGATCTTCTGGACCGATCCTCTCACTGGGCATCAAACCTTGGTGGCACTCGTTTCCGGCGGCGACCCGCCCGACGTGGCACACTCAACCAGCATCCGCGTGGACACACCTGCCGCGCTGGACTTCATCAGCACCGTGATTGCCGCGGTGGAAGCCGGCGCACTTTGAGCAACGCTCCACGAAACCACCCACGCTCTGCGCCGCTTTGCGGAGTCAAGCCATGAAGCTGATATGAAAAACCTCGATAAACCTTTCTCGGCGTCCGGCACTTCCCGGCGCGACTTCCTCCGCAAATCCGGCCTCCTCGCCGCCGCCGCCGCGCTGGTCCAATCCGAATGGATCGGCCGCGTGCTGCTTCCCGAAGCCCGCGCCGAGCACGGACCGGATTTGGTCACCGACACCTTCAACGGCCTCGCCGCGTTCATCGTGCCGGGCGATGATCCCTACTCGGCGCATCAAGGCCAGACCGACCCGCGTCCCGGCGCTGTGGCCGCCTGCACCGGCCCGTTCCTCGCCGCGACGCTTGATGTTCTTAACCTCGCGCCGCCACCGTTCCCCGGTTTCGGCGCACTGGTGGCGGTCATCCTCAACAACGTCGCCCAAGCGGTGAATCCCGCCGCCACCGGCCCGTTCGATTCACCATTCGCGAACCTTTCCTTCGGGGAAAAAGCGGCGGTGTTCGCCGTGATGGAAAGCGGCCAGGCGGGCGCGGAATTGATCCCGCTGGGCGGCGTGCTGCCCTGGCTGACGGGCTACATCGCGTATTCCGAAGCGGGCCTGCTCGCGCCGGATTTCTGCACTCTCAGCGGCGTGCCGGTGGGCTGGACCAATACCGGTTACACCGGACCAGCCGACGGCCACGATGATTTCCAAGGCTACTTCGAGGGCCGCACCAGCACCGTTTGACCGCCCCCACAACCCACAACCGACAACCCAGTACCTTCAAGAGTATGCGAGACATCATCATCATCGGATCAGGTGGCGGTGGCGCCATCGTCGCCAAGGAACTCGCGGCGCGCGGCCTGGACGTGTTGCTGCTCGAAGCCGGCGCACACGACAACGCCGACACCCAATGGAGTCACTTCGAGGCCGACGCCGGCGGCGCCAACGGCTTTCAACGCTGGGGCCCCGCCGACCGGACGAAAAATCCGTGGAGACGCGAGATGCCACAAAACTCGATCATTTTTCAAGTCGCCGGCGTGGGCGGCACCACCCGCCATTATCTGGGCAACTCGCCGCGCGCCATGCCCGGCGCCTTTCTTGGCTACAACGGTCCGGATAAGAACGCTTACGACTCCGCTCATCCGTTTCCCTTTACCTATCGTGAACTGATTCCCTATTACGAATGGGTCGAAGCGACGTTGCCGGTGCAGACCTCGCCGATGACGACAAAAGACGCGCTGTTCATGGATGCCGCCCGCGCAATCGGTCTGCCGGTGCAAACGGGCAAGGACATTATCCGCGCGGCCTGCCGTCCGCAGGAAAACGCCATCCTGCAACCGCAAGGCAACGCGGGCCGCGTCAACGGCCTCGCCAATCCGGCCAACCCGGACGACCCGTTGGTCTTTCCCAACGCGCAGGGTTGCACCTTTTGCGGCCATTGCATCACGGGCTGCTACATGCCCGTTCGCGCGCCGCGCAATCTCAAGGCCAAACGCTCCACCTACAACAGTTACGTGCCGATGGCGCTGACTGCCGATGTGTGGACCAATGGCCGCGCTGCTACGCTCCTCGCCGACGCCTTCGCCGTGAAGATTCACACCGAGAACACCCCGGCTGGCCCGGCCGCCCGCGCCGTCACCTGGCGGCGCGGCAGCGATGGCGCGCTCTTCACCGAGGAAGCGAAAGTGATTGTGATGGCGGCGGGCGCGGTTGAAAGCCCGCGCCTCTGGCTCAACAGCGGCCTGCCCAATCCGAACGGCTGGGTCGGGCGCGGTCTGACCGACCATTTCTTTGACGGGGTGGTGGGAATCATGCCGTCGAGTGTTCGCCTCAGCCACGGTCCCGGTTCGGGGGCGCGCGCCGATTTCCCCGGACACGGCAGCATCCAGACCCTGACCGACGCCCCCGCCCTTACCGCGTTGGGCTTTGGTGTGAGTCTGGCGGGCATGTCCGGCCTCTACAACAACGGGCAGGCGGATTCTTCCGGCGCGGACGCCGCCGGCCGGCTGGTGGGCAACGCGCTCAAAAACACCATGGCGGAATTCAACCGGCTGATGGTCCTGCTCACCTTCACGGACGACGACGTGGAAGCAGAAAACCGCGTCATGCTCTCGGACACCGCGCCGCCGGACGAGCACGGCGCCATTCCGCGCGTCATCCAACGGCTGTTCCACCGCTCCGCGCGCACGCGCGCGAACCGGGAATTTCTCGCGGCCAGGGCGGTGCAAATTCTGCGGGCGGGCGGCGCCACGCACGTGCATCGCATCAACCTGGCCCCATTTGCTCTGCACATCCATTCCAGCCTGCGAATCGGGACCAGTGCAAAAGATTCGGTCCTCACCCCCAATGCCGAGGCCCGCTGGGTCAAGCGGCTGTTCGTTGCCGACAACGCGGCGCTGGCCAACGCCGTCGGCGGACCGAATCCCACCCTCACCACGCAGGCGCTGGCCACACGCACGGCGGAACGCATCTTCCAGATGCACTTCGGCGGCGCGCCGTGGGTGAGGAAGGAATCGCCAGTCACCTCGATTGACCCAGCGATCACGAACGCAGTGATGGCACGCGGACTATGATCAGCAGCCAAGGCGCACTGTAAGCCGATAAGGCGAATTCAATGGATCGAAGAAGCAGCCCCGAGCGTCAACGATGGCGGTTGCGTGCTCTGGGAATTTGCGTTTCAAAGTGGCTTTCGATCACCTTCGGATTCGGTAACCATTTCCACAGTGCTGTCGGGCGAAGCGGGGGGGGGCGGATAGCTGGGACGCCGATGCTGCCGCGCTTTCAGCCAGCCGCAGAACGATTCCTGCACGCGCGCCAGTTCCGCGAGCGTCAAGGGACATTGCGCCAGTTCGCCCTCCGCCACCCGTTCAGCGATCAAGCGGCCCACGAAATCCCGCAACTCGGCCTCCGGTTTTGCGCCCAGCGAGCGCGTTGCCGCTTCCAGGGTGTCTGCCAGGGCGATGATGCCGGATTCGCGGGTGGAGGGCGGCGGCCCCGGGTAGCTGAATTGCGACCGCAAGGCTTCCGGGTCTTGGCCCTCCGGTGACTGTTCACGGGCCCGGGCGTAAAAGAAACGCACCACTGAGACACCGTGATGTTCCGCAATGATATCCCGAAACGCCCGCGGCAGCCGGTGTTTCCGCGCCAGCTCCAATCCGTGGGTAACGTGCTCGATGATCTGCTGGGCACTCTCGCGCGGGTCGAGTTGATCGTGCGGCGAGGGGCCGTCAATGTTTTCGGCAAAGATGGCGGGATTCTTCAATTTGCCGACGTCGTGAAAAAAGGCGGCCGTGCGACAAAACAGTGCCCGGGCGCCGATGGTCGCGGCCGCCTTTTCCGCCAGATCAGCGACATTGAGAGTATGATGCCACGTGCCCGGCGCATGTTCTTTGAGTTGATCCAGCAATTGATGGTCGCTGCCATACTCGATCAGGGTCACGTCGGAGAGTTCGCCCAGCACCCACTCCATCACCGGGAGCAGGATGAGCACTGCCACCGCCGCGCCCAATCCGATCAGTACGGGAGTCAATGCCGCCACTGCCATGACTTGGAGCGTGGCCCCCGCCGCGAGGGCTTGCCCCGCCGCGATGATCCCAAGCAATAAACCTGCACCCGTGCCTGCCCGCAAAACCCGGCGTCGGGTGGGCGACCGCCGCAGGAGCAGGATTCCGGCAAGTGACGAAACCAGACAACCCACCAACAGCAAAGGTCCGGGATCGTTGCGCAGATAAAGCAGAAAGACGCCGCTCAAACTGAGCAACATGCCAAAGCGCCCTCCGAGCAGGATCACCGCCAGGCCGCTGGTCAGAAACCACGGCATCAACAGCCAGGACTCCCGCGGCCACCAAGCCCAAGGCCACGCCCCAGCAAGGTGTCCGAGTTCCACAGCGGCGCGCAGCAATGCGGCCTGCAGAACCACCAGGAACATGCTGTTTTGCAGGCTGCGGTATTCGCGCGGGTCGCGGGGCCAGAAGCGACGGCGGAAGCCCCAAAAGCCCGCTGCCACCAAAGCCAGCGCCAGGACGGATCCGAGGTGGCCCAATTCAAGCCACTTCGCCACCGTTGGCGGGGAATCTTTAAGCGGCAACGGCGCAAACAAAACTCCCGCCACAACTACAGAACCCAACACCAGCACCCACGCGCCGCGGCTGTCAGCCATAGCTTCGCTTTCCGGCTTCAAGAATTCTCCGGGTTACAGTTGTTTAATGAATCGGTATCCACTTCAGTGTGCCAGCGTCTGCTTCCGCGCCCGCTCGCTCAACGGATTTGTGTTCGGCCCCGCCAGAGAGCCATCCGTCGGATACAAGCGTTCGAAAGAAGTGTAGGGAGGACGCGCCGAGAATGAAAGCGTGTTTGTCGGTCGTCTCCGCTGAATCGGCTGGATGCGGGCGAGGCCGAACGTCAACGGACGCGAACCGAATCTAACCGGCGCAAAACGCGGTTCATGCCTTCGAGTCGCGGCGTGCGCACACCAGCCCGTTGCGCTTGCCGTAGCGGTTCGAGAAAAAGGCTTTCGAGTTCGAGCGGACGGCCCATTTCAAAATCCAGCAACGTGGAAGCTTTGTAAGGCCCCATTGAGCGGGTGCGTTCAATCATTTTTTCCGCGAGGGCAGGTGCAAGGTCATGACCGAGAGCGCGGGCGACGGTGATGACTTCGCCCATCAACTCGCGCACCAGACTTTCCCACTTGGAATCGGCCAGCAATCTGTCCGTGGTCAAACACTCGCCGAGGACCGACATGTTCGGATTGTCCGTAAGGACCGCTTCATAGCCGGCGGCACCGGCGACGCCCAATCCATTGAACGGAATGTTCCAGACGAGTTTCTCCCAGTGGGCGCGGGCGAGATTGTCCGTAATTTGGCAGGGCACGCCAGCACGGCGCAGGCTTGCGGCAACCTTCTCGGTGCGGGGTTCGGGCGGGCGCTGGTACTCGCCAAGCACGATCAAACCGTGATCCAGATGGTGAATTTCACCCGGGGCGACGCGGTTCAAACAAACGAAGCAAAGGCCGCCCAGAATCTGAGTCGCTGGGATCAGTCGCGCAAGCTGCTCCTCGTTGCCCAATCCATTTTGCAGCGTGATCACAGCCGTTTGGGGGCCGATCAACGGTGGCAACAAAGCGGTGAATTGATCGTTCGCCGTGGTCTTGAGGGCAATGAACACCACGTCGCACACCCCGATGTCCGCCGGGAAGCGGGCACACAGTGGGCGCGCGGTGAAATCACCGGCAGGACTGTGAACGCGTACCCCATGGCGCCGCACCACGTCGTAATCCGAGCGCAGGAGAAAATGGATCTCGTGTCCGTCGCGACACAATTGCGCGCCGTAATAGCTGCCCACCGCCCCGCAACCAACGATGGCGGTTTTCATGGCCCAGGAAAGAACACGGCTTCGATCAAATACCCAGTCACCCGAACCCCCAAACCTCTGACCAGGCGCATTGGGAATTCGGGTTCGCGGAAATTTGCGCCGCCTCGCTCCACTGTGGAAAACAAAAAAAGGCACGCCGGGGTCGCCGGAGTGCCTTGGAAATCTACCGGGAATTACTTGGCGCCGAGGATGGCGTCTTTACAGGCCTTGGCGACGCGGAACTTCACGACGCGTTTGGCGGCGATCTGGATTTGCTCGCCGGTGGCGGGATTGCGGCCGATGCGAGCCTTGCGATTCACGAGCACCAGCTTGCCGAGACCCGGCAGCGTGAAGGTGTTCTTGGCGTTCTTGTAAGCCAGCGCGGCGATGTGCTCCAGGATCTCGGTCGCCTGCTTCTTCTTGATGCCAGCTTTGTCAGCGATCTCCGCTGCGATTTGGGATTTGGACAGTGCTTTTGCCATAATGTTGGTGTGTGTAGTGTGTTGTCAGTTGTTGTCGGTTCGATTCAAAAAGTCATTCGACTTGGCTCGAATTAAGGGCTTTCACCGGAAAGGTGCAAGCACAATCTGCAAAAATAATAGCGATAAATCCGCCCGTTGGCGGGCACTCCGGCATGCTGGCATGCAGCCGGGGCTTGACTTGTTTTTGCGTTATTCCAACATCGCTTCGTGGCCCTGTTCACCATCCACAACGAATTCCGCTATGACATCGTGCGGAAGATTTTTGAAGGCGGCATGGGCGTGGTGTACGAGGCGGAGCAGCTCGGCGCGCGTGATTTCGTAAAGCGCGTGGCCATCAAGGTGGTCCGTTCCAACTACGCCAGCCAGAAGACCTTCATTGAGAACTTCATCGGCGAAGCCAAGCTCGTCGCGGACCTGATTCACACGAACATTGTCCAAACCTATCACTTGGGCGAGGCCAACGGCGTGTTCTTCATCGCCATGGAACTGATTCGCGGCGTCAACCTCGAACAGTTCGGACAACAAATCACCGACAAACGCCGGGTGTTGCCCAAGGAACTGGCCGTGTTTATTACCAGCCGCGTGGCGCGCGGCCTGGCCTACGCCCATGCCAAAACCGACAAGGATGGCCGTCCACTCGGCATCGTCCACCGCGACGTGAGCTTCAAGAACATCATGATCGCCTTTGAGGGCGACGTGAAGTTGACGGATTTTGGGATCGCCAAAGCCCGCGGTTTTCTGACCGACCAGGAGGGTGAAATCATCGCCGGCAAGGCCGATTACATGAGCCCCGAACAGGCGAATTTCCAGATCACGGATAAGCGCTCGGACCTGTTCTCGGCTGGAGTCGTACTGGCTCATCTGCTGCTGGGCAAAAACATTTTCAAGGGCCCCAGCGCCGAGGAATCACGCCAGCGCGTCATGAACCTGCCCCTGCCCGATTTTCGGACCCTGGACGCACGGGTGGACGACCGCCTCAACGAGATTCTGCACCGCTGCCTCACCCGCGAGTTGAGTCAGCGCTACGCCACCGCCGATGAATTGATGTACGATCTCGAATACTACATTTATCACAGCGGATATGGACCGACGAACGAAACTCTCGGCAAGTTCATTCGGGAGCTGTTCGGTCAGTTTACCCCGTCCACCGTCGAGCACACCCGGGGGAACACCGAGGCCCTCGAAGAAGCCGCCCGCCTCCACGCCAAGATTTGAACCGCCATGAAGCGATCCGCTCCCGGTACGGTGGTCAACCTCGGCCTGCTGCAGTCGGCCTGTTCGCCTGATCCGCAAGCAAACCTCCGCCGGACGCTGATCCTGGCCGAACGCGCGGCGCGGCAGGGCGCGCAAATCATCTGCACGCAGGAATTGTTTCGCTCCCAGTATTTCTGCCAGAGCGAAGATTATGAGAATTTCAAGCTCGCCGAAACAATTCCGGGACCAAGCACAAAGGCTTTTCAGAAACTGGCACGCCAACACAAGGTAGTGATCATCGCGTCCCTCTTCGAAAAGCGGGCGGCCGGCGTTTATCACAACACGGCGGCCATCATTGACGCGGATGGCACCTTGCTCGGCAAGTATCGGAAGATGCACATTCCCGACGACCCGCTTTACTACGAGAAGTTTTATTTCACGCCCGGCGATCTTGGCTTCAAGACTTGGGAAACGCGCTACGGCAAGATTGGCGTGCTGATCTGTTGGGATCAATGGTATCCCGAAGGCGCGCGGCTGACGGCGTTGCAGGGCGCCCAGATTCTTTTCTATCCCACCGCCATCGGCTGGCATCCGACGGAAAAGAAACAGCAGGGCGAAAAGCAGCATGGCGCCTGGGAACTGATCCAACGCAGCCACGCGGTGGCCAATGGTTGTTACGTGGCCGTGGCCAATCGTATCGGCCGCGAGAAGCTGGCCGGCGTGGGCGGCGACGGCATTGAGTTTTGGGGACAAAGCTTTGTGGCCGGCACATCCGGTGAGCTGCTTGCCAAGGCAAGCACGAACCAGGAGGAGATTCTGGCCGTGCCCGTTGATCTCGCGCAGGTTGACACCACGCGCACACACTGGCCCTTCCTGCGAGATCGGCGGATTGACGCGTACGGCGAGTTGACCAGCAGGCTCATTGACTGATGGGTGTGAGCCAGCTTTCTGCCAATTGCGTTTGCGGTCGGCTTTCTCCGGATTGTGCTTTGTCAGAATCCTCTTATTGACTTTCCATCTGCGTCCGGTCACCGTCGCGCCATGACCCATGCCACGGCGCACTTCGCCAGGAGAATTCCTGTGCCCGGCGTCTTGGCATGCCCCCGAACAAAGCCCTATCCACCCAAAACATGAATGTCCGAATCTTGCTCCAAACCTGGCCGGCGATTGCCCTAACGCTCTTGTATGGTGCGGCTGCGTGCGCTCAACCGCACTGGCCCCAGTTTCGCGGACCGAACGGTCTGGGTATCTCCACCAGCGCCGAGCCGCCGGTCCAATTCGGCCCGGACCAAAATGTCCTTTGGAAGTCCGCCGCGCCGACGGGCTATTCCTCGCCGTGTGTTTGGGGAGATCGTGTGTTTTTGACCGGCGTGGACGGGAACAATCTGATCACGCTCGCCATTGATCGTTCCAATGGAAAGGAACTCTGGCGCAAGGAAGTCGCTGTTGAGAAACTTGAGGAGCATCACAAAACGAGCAGCCCGGTCACCGCCACGCCAGCGGCGGATGGCGAGCGCGTTTATGTTTATTTCGGATCCTTTGGGCTGCTGGCCTACGGGCACGATGGCCGAGAGGCCTGGCGCAAACCAATCCCCACGCCGAAGAACAAGTATGGCATGGCGGCCTCCCCCACTCTTCACAAGGACGCGCTGATTCAGCTCATTGACACCGACGGAGGCGATTCCCGGTTACTGGCGCTGAATCGCAAAACCGGCGAGCCGCTTTGGACGCAGGAGCGGACGAGATTCACAGCCGGCTGGTCCACGCCGTTGATCTGGTCGCACGACGGGGAGGACGACCTGGTAGCATTGGGGATCAGCCGTCTCATGGCGTACGATCCGCAGACGGGCGCTCCGCGCTGGTGGGTGGATGGCTTCCCACAGGAAACGGTCAACTCACCAGTGGCCGGCGATGGAATGTTGTTCGCAAGTTCGGCGGCGCTCGGCGGACGCGGTAATGAGAAGACGGACCCGAATACCTGGCGTGATTTGCTCAAGATGGACCGCAACGGCGATGGCAAGCTGCAGTTCGATGAAATCCCCGACGACTATCAGCTCGTTCTTCGGTCGGACCTGCCAAAAGACCATCCCGGTTATGCGTTTCCCGCGCCGTTCAAAGCCATGTATAAGAACGCCGACACGGACAAGGACGGCGCCCTCAGCGAGGAGGAGATGAAAGTCAGCATGGCGCGATTCGAAACGTTTACCAAACCAATACTCATGGCCATCCGGCCCGGCGGCAAGGACGACGCGAAGCAAAACGTTGCCTGGGAAATGCGTCGCGGCATCGCGGAGATTCCCTCGCCGCTCTATTTTCAAGGGGCGATTTACATGGTGCGCGATGGTGGATTGCTCACCTGTGTTACGGCCAAGGACGGCTCGGTGCGCTTTCAGGAGCGGCTTGGTGTGGGCGGCCAATACGCCGCTTCTCCGGTGGCGGCGGCGGGCCGAATCTACATCGCTTCCCATTCTGGAACGGTCATCGTGTTCAAGCCGGGAGCAACCGCTCCGGAAGTTCTCGCCCGGAACGATCTGCTCGAACCCATCATGGCCACACCGGCGTTGGTTGAAAACACGATCGTGGTCCGCACGGCGGGCAACCTTTATGCCTTTGGGAAGCGTTGAGATTTAGAATCGGCTTTCGGATCACCGGCTTCGATTCGACAGTGACGACTTCCGCGCGAAGCGCTCCGCCTCACCAAGCACGCGCAGAAAATTTTCGCCGAGAATTTTTCTCACATCCTTCTCCGAGTAGCCGCGTCGCAGCAACTCCACCGTGAGGTTCGGAAAACAGGAGACATCGTCCAATCCGGCCGGAGTGCGCTCCACGCCATCGAAATCCGAGCCGAGGCCGACGTGATCAATCCCGGCAACGCGCACGATATGATCAATGTGATCGGCGAGGCGGCCGAGTGGGACTACCGGCAGCGAGGCGGCCCATTTCTGCTCCGCCGCGCGCCCGGCGCGAAGATCCTTTTCGTAGCTGGCCCAGAGCGCGTCGTACTCGGCTTCGATCCGGGAATAGGCGGCGGCGAAATTCGTGTCGAGGAATCCATTGTAGAAATTCACCATCACCACCCCGCCATTGGTGGCAATGCGACGCAGCAGCGGATCGGGGATGTTGCGAGGCGCGTCGAGGAGCGCCCGGGCCGAAGAGTGCGACGCGATGACCGGCACGCGCGCGACATCCAGCACGTCGTGCATGGTCGTGTCCGAAACATGCGACACATCCACCAACATTCCGAGCCGATTCATCTCGCGCACGACCTCGCGTCCAAAGTCAGTTAACCCGGTGCCCGGTCCATTCGTCGTCGCGCCCGCCCACGAAGTCGAGCGCGAGTGCGTGAGTGTCAGGTAGCGCACCCCCAACCGGTGGAAGGCCCGCAAGGTTTCAAGCGAGTCCTCGATGGCGTAGCCGCCCTCAATCCCGAGGAGCGCCGCCACGCGGCCGTCACGTTTGGCCCGGCGGATGTCCGCGACCGTGGTGGCCAAAACCAACTCGCTCGGATGCGCGGCCACATTGCGATAAACCGCGTCAATCATCTTGAGCGCCCGCCCCGTTGCGCCGTTGGTGGCGTATTTCGCGGGATCAATCCAAACCGAAAAGAACTGCGCGCTGACGCCTCCCCTTTTGAGCCGAGACAGATCGGTGTGAAACAAACCGGAGGAATGTTCACCCAAATCATAACCCGCGTCGGTCATGTAGAGAGTGATGTCGTTGTGGCCGTCCACGAGGATGGACCGGGCATGGATGCGTTGGGCGATTTTCTGTAATGCCGCATCGCTTCTGGCTTCGGCAGCAATCAGGCAATGGACACTTAGCAGGAGGCAGCCGAGTCCCAACAGGTGATTTCGGTTCATGGTCATTCGTCTCGCGGTTTCATTGCGCCACAGTTAATTCGAATTCGCCATGGAACTCGGGGCAGTTCAGCCTGCTCCATTGGGATGGAGCCGCGTGTCCCGCGCACGAAACACCTCCCCCATCCCGCCCGCGCCGATGCTGGCGGTGATCCGGCAGCGTCCCAGTTTTGTGCCGGTGTTCAACGTTGCAGGGGATTTCAGGATTTCAAAAGCGGGACAAATCCCGCCTGCCGGAAGTGGTGATCAGTCGTAAACGCGTCGCGGATCCGCAGTTCGCGCATGATCATGAAACTCACGCAATCGGTGAACGACCATTCCTTGTCCGCGTGGCGGCGAAACAGCGAGGCTCCGGCGTAAAATCGTTCCGGCCCGATCCACTCCAGCCGCAAGGCTTCGCTGCGTTCCACCGTATCCAGAAAATCCGCCGCCGCAGAGTGGCTGTGCCGGATCATGAGCAGCGTGACCGTTTCGTCAACGACATATTCCGACGTGACGAAACGACGCCGTTTCCCGGCCAAATCCTCCTGAAGTCGGCCGGCGGCCGCGTGATGCTCGTCGCCCGCGTCCCATAACGCCAGAAACCCGGCGCTGTCCATGAATACATCAGCGGCTGCCATAAAGAATGCGGTCGATGTCCTGGTGTCTGGTTCTACCTTTTGGACTCGGCGTGGCGCGACGGCGGACGCTCAGAAAAGGATCGTCCCCTAAGTCGTCCGTCGGGGTTCGCGCCAACGGCTCCAGGCGAATCGCCGGCTTCCCTCGATGCGACAACACGAGCCGCTCGCCGCGAGCAACCCGGCGCAGCACACCCTCGGCGTCGTTTCGAAATTCCAGCATGGTCACGATCTTCATCGCGTGAAGTTTAACTTGAAGTTGAACTGATTTGCAAGGCCGGTTCCGCCCCAGGTTTCGCGCGCAATACTGCTCCGCCCGCACACGCGGCCAGTCTGGCGGTGATTTTGTGCAGGGTAAAAATTGGCGGCTCTGTTCACAGCTTTATTGAGCCGACAGGCCTTCGGTCACCATGATGCTGAAGAATTGTTCCCAGGTGGCGATGGTGATGGATTGGCCGTCGGGGGAGATGCCGAAGGATTCGGTGAAGTTTTCCCGATCGAACCCGGCGAGTTGGCGTCGTGTCTCGCTGATATCCTGCCCCGGAATGAAGTCCTGAATAAACAGCCCGTTCACGCCGGCATCGTCTTGCCCGACGAAGACGACACTCTTGCCGTCGGGCATCCAGCGGGTGCGGCCAATGAACACAGAGGTTTCACGGATGACCCGGACTTGAATTTCGAACGGATCGGTCGCGCCAGATTCGATTTCGACGAATTTGATGGACGGCATCGTTATCCGCTTGTTGTCCAGGTAAGCGGCGTACCGCCCATCCGGCGAGACTTCCGGATTCCCCAGTGTTGAGCCCTCGACGAGTCGCGTCTGGCCGGTGCCGTCTGCGTGGATTTTCCAAATCCCCGCAGACTTCTGGTGCGCCGAGCTATAGACGATCCAGCGCCCGTCGGGGGTCATTGTGGGATTCTCGGCGGCGAACCCGTCGCGCGTGATCTGGCGAGGAGAGGACCCGTCCGCGTTCGCGATCCAGATTTCCAGATTGCCCGAACGGTCGGAACTCCAGAGCAGGTGTTTGCCGTCTGGAGAAAAGCCGGGATCCCAATCGTCCGCCGGGTGATCCGTGAGGCGGCGAACCAGATCGGTCTTGCGGTCGAGCGACCAGATCTCAAGGTTGCCGCTGCGGTTGGAGGAGAAAACGATTTCCGTGCCATCTGGAGAGTAGCAGGGCTGGCGGTCGGTGCTGTTTCCCAGGGTGAGGGAAGCAGGCGGCGAGCCTCCTGGCTTGAGCGAAAACTCTTTCAGATTCTCACGCGAGGAACGGCTGTCCAACAGCAGGTTGCCGTTCGGCAACATGTCGAGTACCCGGGAATGAGTGGCGCTCCAAAGCAGTTTCTCAATGGCCCCGGACCGGACGTTCTGCCGGAAGAGCGCCGCCGTGGAACCGCCGCTGTTCGCAGACGATGATTCCGCCTGAGACCACAGGATGTATTTGCCGGAAGGGTCCCAAGCCACTGCGGAGAGAAGATGGTAAGCACGCAGGGCATCCAGAGATCGTGCCTTGCCGGTCGTCAGATCAATCACTGCCAGGGACTGCGGGAGGCCGCGATCGTTGATCGAGACCGCGAGCGAATGTCCATCAGGCGACCAGCGTGGCGCGGAACAGCGCCATTCCGCAACGCGATGAACAATCTTCTCCCCGCCGCCGTCCACGCCGGCAATGCCGATCACGGACCCTCCTTCCTCGGGCCAGCGGACAAACGCGATCTGCCGGCCATCCGGGGACCAGTCGCCAAATTGGGCGTGATTCAGGATTTTGGACGGCTCGCCGCCGATGGCCGGGATGCGATAGAGCGACCGTTCGGAGCCGTTTGCCCGCGTGAACAGGACGGTGCTGCCGTCGCGGGAGAAACGCGGAAAATCGTCCGGCCCGGTGGTTAGCGGGCCTTCCAGGCCCGAGGCAATTTCTTTGACCCAGATGCGGTTGGTGCCGGTGCGGTCGGAAGCGAAGCAGACGCGTCGGCCATCCGCGGAGGCAGCCGGCGAAAAATCGCGACCGGAGTAAGTGAGGTAGCGAATGCTCGCGGCAGCGGATGGACGCGCTGGCGACCACAGCTTGTGAACCGCCAAGCCCGCGAAAAAGGCGAGTGCTAAGAGGCCACACACCACCGCGACCAGCTTCGTGCCTGCGTATCGTTTTTGAAAAGGCCCATCGCGTGGCTCCAACCGGCGAGAACCGTCGCCTGCGACTTCGAGGGCAAACGCCAGATCGCTCGCGGTCTGGAATCGCCGATCGGGCTGCTTTTCCAGACAACGCCGCACGATGCGTTCGAGCGTCGGCGAAACGGTGCTCTGACTCGCACTGAGTTCGGGCGGCTCTTCACTCAACACCGCGTTCATGCTCGCCACCGGCGTGTCGCGCCGAAACGCCCGCGTGCCACTGAGCATTTCGTAGAGCACGCAGCCGAACGCGAAAATGTCCGCGCGATGATCGGCCAGTTCGCCGCGCACCTGCTCGGGCGACATATAAGCCGGCGTGCCGAGCACCATGCCTGGCTGGGTCGTGTTGATGATCGCGTCGGCGTCAATGCGGATGGTCGCGGCTTCGACGGATTTCGGATTTCGGATTTCAGATTTCGGATTTGCCCTCAACTTCGCCAGTCCGAAATCCAGAATCTTCACCCGCCCGTCTTGAGTGACGAAGATATTCTCTGGCTTGAGATCGCGGTGAACGACTCCCTTGCCGTGCGCGGCGGCCAGTCCTTGGGCGATTTGCTGCGCATACTCCGTTGCCTTGCGCACCGGCAGCGCCGTCGTGGTTGAGTTGCCCAACACCTCACGCAGGGTTTGGCCGCGGAGCAATTCACTGACGAGATACGGCGCACCTTCATGAACTCCGGCATCGTGAATGGTGAGAATGTTCGGGTGATTCAGTGCGGCGAGCGTCTTGGCCTCCTGCTCGAATCTTCGCTGCCGATCCGCATCCGCTGCAAAATCCTTCGGCAACACTTTGATCGCCACGTCGCGATTGAGCCGCGTGTCCCGCGCGCGAAACACCTCGCCCATGCCGCCCGCGCCGATGCTGGCGGTGATCTGGTATTGGTTGAGCGAGCTGCCGATCATGGTTCGCACTGGCGCTTATGGTTCTGCCTGCCGGGGATCACGGTTGCCATTCTGTGCGCAAATGGTCCAATTTGCAATGGCCGGTTTATGAACGTCGGCTGAACGGGTGTGATTAAATGCGGGTGAGCCGTCCTACGGGCGGAGCGCGGGTCAGTGACCGGCTTAGGGCGCGGTGAAGCCCGGCGGCCGGAATGCCCAAGCCAACGACCACGCAAACGAATTCGTTCCCCCAAAGCCGGTCGCAGACCGGCGCTCCTCACCCGCTGTTAATCACGCAGCGGTTGACCGGCAGAGAATGCCCGCCTGATTTCCTCCAGGCGATGACTGAATACGTGCCCAACCTTACGGGCGGATCGGCTGAGCGGCACCGTAACCGGGGCCATAGATCATCGCGTTGAGCATCATGCGCGCGGGGCCAAGCGTGGCCGCCCGGAAAGTGGGCCGTGTCGCGAACAGGATGACCTGCCCGCGACCCACGGGCTCGCGCGTGACGTAAGCCGAATTCGCCAGACGATGTGTGGCCTCGGGCCAGAGCAGACCGCTCATGCGCAAGTGCATCTCGGTGCCGGGCGGCAACGCACTCCAGCCGACCCGGGGCGGCTCTTTCTTTTCCTTTTTGTCGGCATCCTTTTTGTCGGACGAGTCAGACTTGTCCTTGGCGTCCGCGTTCGCGTTGTCGTCGGGCTTGCCTTCGACTTTGCTCAGATAGCCCAGGCGCACGGGAACTTCGACGCCTTCGGCGGCCATGAGCACCGGATTGCGAAGGGCGAGCACCGGCAATGGTTCCTCGCAGCCAAACGTCAGCCAGTGTTTCGCGTCCACGCGCGCGGCCACGAGGGCGCCTTGCGGCATGAACAGGTTCAACCACGCGTCGCGTTTCTTGAGCTCCTTCTCTTCCGCGTGCGCGCCATCAATCGCCTGCCAGGGATATTTTAGTCCGGGCAGGGCTTTGTGCGACCACACCGCGTCAGCGGGCGGCAATTCGCCGTCGCGCGCCAGCCATTCGCGGAACACCGCCAGTTCGTAATCGCCGAGCTTGTTCAACACGTCGGGCAACACGCGCACTTTGCTCAAGTCGGCTTTCTCCTCGGCGAATTGCGCGGCGGAGTTGCCCATGGCGATGAGCGTCCCGCCGGCTCGCACCCAATCCTTGAGCCGGTTGGTCCACGAGCCGGGCAACGGACCGCCAAAGCGTTCCGGCACAACCACGACGTTGTAGCGGGACAAATCCGGCGAGCCTTCGACGTTCAAACGCGCGTGACGGATGCCCAGTTCGTGATCGAGGAAAAACCACACCTCGCCCAGCGCGAGCGGACTCGATCCGCCACGGCTCAACAACGCGATGCGCGGTGGCTCGAGGCGTTTGAAGTGTTCGCCGCCAAGGTCGGGCAGATCGCCCTCACCCAGCCCACTACTGATGGCGACGGCGCGAAGCCGCAATTCACGCGCAGTCGCGTCAACCGTGGCCCGCAAGTCGCCCGTGAAATTCCGGTTATCCAATCGGGTGATGACCACCGAACCGCGCGCGAACTTCTGCCCGTCGAATTCAAACGCCTTTTCCGCCGCGCGCACTTGCAGGCCGCGTTCCATCAGGCGCGCCGCCCCCGTCACGGACGAATCGTCCGCGCCGTCAATCGCGTAAGCCACAGGCGCTTCTACTTCACCAACCACGCCGGTTTCCGCACGGTCGGCGGGTTTGTAAGGCTGGGCCACGTCGGGCAACTCCATCGGCAGTGTCAATGCTTCCAACCCGAACATCATCGTCAGATTCCAGGCGGTGGTGTCGTAAATGCGCGATCCGCCATTGCGCAAAATCTCCTGACGCTCGTCCTCGAGCGCCTTGACCGGAATCCGGGTGTCGAATTCGAGCGCGGCGGCGACGAGATGACCGAGTGGTTGCCGGTTCGGAATGAGGATGGTGCCCGCAGGAATCTTTCGATCCTTAACTTCGCGGCCCAACTGGTCGGTTGCGCCAGCCGCAGTAAATTCACTGCCAGCCTGAAACATCTCGAAACCGTGCAACTGCGAGAGCTTGATGAATTTGTCGAGCCGGGAGCGATTGGCCGTGGGCAGCACGGCGAAGGTGCGTTTCGCATAAGGACCGTCCGCGGCGCAGGCGCGCTGGCGAATGTGGTAAAAGTGTTCCAACAGTTTTTTCCCATTTGACTGAACCGTTTTGAGATTGGCCATCGAGCCAATCACGTGATGGAACACGGATTCGCGGTAGCTCAGAATGCGCCCTTCCGGCCGGCGCACACCGTCCTCGGCGATGCGCGCTTGCTCGTAAAGAATGCCCACCGCTCCGCGAAACACCGGCCATGCGTCCGTGTAACCCGGATACCAGCCTTCATTCCACTCGCCGTGGTAATACACCAAACCGTGCCGGTCGAAGGCGGCGGCCTGATCGCGCGCAAACAGGCGACCCCACTGCGCGTCGCTGGCCGGGAAATGGAGGTTGACGGGCTCGCGTGGCGGCGAAAACAGATGCGTTTCCTGCGGGCCCATGCCATGCGCGTCCACGACCAGCACCGGATTCCAGCGCGCCACTGCGTTCATGCGCCCGCGCGTCTCCGGGTGGACGCCGAAAAGCGGATCGCGGTTCAGGTCGAAGAAATAGTGATTGCCGCGCCCTCGGGCGTCGTAACCGGTGTGCTGCAATGACTGGTCATCCACGTTGGGTGTCGTGCCACGGTTCTCCGCAATCATTTTGAGGAAACGGTCGCGTCCATCGGGATTTTGCAGCGGGTCGATGATCACCATGACGTCTTCCAAGAGCCTGGTAACGTCTGCGTTCTCAGCGGCGATCAGATGATAGAGCACCGCCAGCGCGGCGTCCGAGCCTTCGGTTTCGTCCCCGTGGATGGTGTAACCCAGCCAGGCGACCGGCACCAGCGTCTCGATGAGCTTCTTCGCTTCGGCTTCGGAAAACTTGCGGGGATCTTCCAGCTTCGCCGTGCCGCTTTTGATTTCCTCCAGCCGCGAGAGATTCTTCGGCGCGGTCACAATCAGGTAGTGCAGCGGTCGGTCTTCATAGGTGCGCGCGTATTCGACCAGTCGCGCGCGGTCGGGCGCGGCGGCGGCCCACGCCTTGAGGCACTTCTCGATTTCAGTCGAGTTCGCCGCGCGTTGGCCGATGGGATAACCAAGCAACGACTCGCCCGTCGGCACCGCCGCACGATACGTGGCGTCCGGGAAGAACGCGTTGGTCCAACGCAAACCAGCCAGTTCCGTGGGCGGCAGCGGCGTGGCGCGCTCCTGGCCTGGGGCAATGCATATACCCAAAGCCATCGCGGAAGCGACGAGCGGCGCAGCCAGGCACCGCGAAACGATTTGATGCACACGGTCGGCACGGTCGGAAGGAATGTGGTCCGCCAGCCAGGGTTTCATCATCTTCATAGTCTTTTCCATCAGGTATTGTTGGTCCAGGAGTTCCCATGGCGGCAATTGCATTGGGCTTCAACACGACCAGTCAGTGCGCGCCGGCCGGCCATGAAAAAAGGCAGGCTCTCGCAAAAGCCTGCCCGCACAAAGCAAATTGCGCCTGAATGTCTATCCCGCTTTGCCAGCTTTGGATTTCTCAACTTTGGCGGCTTTATCGGCCTTGGCTGGTTTTTCGCCTTTGGCCATTCGACCTTTGGCTTCGCCGGCTTCACCTTTGTCGCTGTCGCGCCGGCCCCGACGATCAGGGCGACCTTCTTCCCGCTTGGTTTCCGGCGGAATCGCTTCCGGCGGAGGGACCGTCACGGGCGTGGTGCTCTCGACGCGGACTTGAAGCTTGCCCTTGACCTCGGGGTGAAGGTGCAACTCGATTTCGTGATCACCGAGCGTCCGAATCGGATCCTCAATGTAAATTTTCTTCTTGTCGAGGGACACGTCGAACTGGTGCTTGAGTTCATCAGCAATCATGCCCGTGGTAACCGCGCCAAAGAGCTTGCCGTCCTCGCCGGTCTTCACTTTGACCTGACAAACCAGCTTGGACAGGCTCTTGGCCAGTTCCGACATGGCATTGTACTCATGGGCTTCGCGTTCGGCCCGGCGTTGGCCGAGCACTTCGAGGCGGCGTTTGTTGGCGTGCGTGAGCGGAATGGCCAGGCCCTGCGGGAGCAGATAATTGCGGGCATAACCGGCCGCAACCTTGACTTGGTCCGACTCGCCGCCCAAACCGACAATGTTGCTGGTGAGAATTACTTGAGTCTTCATAAAACGTAAGGCGCAAAACGTAAAATCAGAACGGAACGTCGTCGCTCTCGGGTGGCCCATCGCCTTCGACGGGCTCAACGGCAGCGGCAGCCGGCGCCGCAGCGGCAGCGGTGGGACGGGACGGCCCGGATGCGCCGGGAGCGTCGCCGCGATTTGAATCAATAAATGAAAAGCTTTCGAGCACCACCCTGAGCTTGCTCTGTTTTTGTTTGGTATTCTTGTCTTCCCAAGTGTCCTGCTTAAGCCGGCCCTCAACGAGAAACGGGCGGCCCTTCTTCATGTACTGCGCGATGACTTCGCCCTGGCGTCCCCAAGCATCTACATCAATAAAGCTGACTTCTTCTTTCTTCTGGCCATCCTCACCCGTCCAAGTGCGGCTGACCGCGAGGGTGAAACGCGCCACCGCAGTCCCCTTGGGAGTGTAACGCAATTCCGGATCGCGCGTCAGATTACCGGCGAGAATGACTTTGTTAAAGCTGGCCATGGGGCCTCCAGTGCGGTTGGGTTTACGTCGCGGGTTTGGGTTCCGGGGCGAGGGTGAACAGGACGCGGAACACTTCCTCACTCGCCGCAAAGCGGTTGCGCACCTGCGTAATTGCGGCGGGAGCAAGGGTGAAAATCACATTCACGTAATAACCGGCTGTGTGCTTCTTGTCGGCCACGCGCGAAAAGCTTTTGCGGTCCATCTTCTGCACCGTTTCCACCTGGCCGCCCGCCGACACAATCTCGGCGGAGATTTTGTCAATGGCATCCTTGATGCCCTCTTCCTTGCCCGCGGTATTCAGCACAAACAGACCTTCGTATCGTTTCACTGCTTTTGTCCTTCGTTGTCGGGGTCATTCACAACCCCGTTAAATTGATTCATTGCTTTCTGTATTCCAGCCCGCAACCAACAGTCCAACTGGTCGCACGCTGCCGTCAGAACCTTATCCACCAGTACCGTTTCGGTCGAACCAAATCGCCCCAGCACGTGGCCCGTGATTTCCCGCGCGCCGTTGCGCCGGCCAATCCCCACCCGCAGTCGCGCAAATTCCTGCGTGCCCAGGCGCTGCTCGATGGACTCCAACCCGTGGTGACCGCCACTGCCCCCGCGCATCCGCAAGCGGATTTCGCCCAACGGCAAATCTGCATCGTCCACCACCACCACCAAACGCCCCAATGTCACCCGATAAAACTCCACCAGCGCTCCCACCGCCTCGCCGCTGGCGTTCATAAAGGTCAGCGGTTCGCACAACAGTACTCGCTGGCTATCCCGGCTGACTTTGGCCACGCGCGAATGAAACTTCCTGGCTTCGCCCCAATCGGCCCGCCAGCGCTCGGCCAACCGCTCGACCACCCGGAACCCGGCGTTGTGCCGCGTCTGCGCGTATTCCGCGCCGGGATTGCCCAAGCCCACGATGAGATGACAGTCCTCCATACGCGGGGAAGGCACGGCGCATCCCGCCGGGCAGGAGCGCCGTCAAAACTACTTCTTCTTCTCGGCCGGGGCCGCCGCTTTGGCCGGGGCTTTCTCTGCCGCCTTGGCCGGAGCTTTGTCCGCGGCCTTGGCCGGGGCTTTCTCCGCACCTTTTTCTCCCTTGGCGGGAGCCGCTTCCGCACCTTCTTCCTTCTTCTCTTTGAGCATCTCCACGTCGCCAGCCGTAACCGGTGCGGCTTCGGCAGCAGCGGCTTCCTCAGCCTCCGTGCGCGGTGCGGCCACCGAGATCACCGAAACTTTCTTGTCCCCGAGAATCTCCACCCCCTCCGGCGCTTGGATTTCTCCCAGATGAATGGACTTGCCCAACTCCAATGAAGTCACGTCCACCATGATCTGTTCCGGCAGGTCCTTGGGCAGGGCGCGCACTTTGATCTTGAACAACACGTGCTCCAGCACCCCTCCCCCGGATTTCACCCCGACTGCTTCGCCCACCGTCTCGACCGGCACCATGATGGTGACCTTCTCGGTTTCAGCCACTTCATGCAAATCCACATGGAGCACTTGGCCGCTCAACGGATGATGCTGAACGTCCTGTACCAGCGCGAGCCGCTTGGGGCGGGGATCATCCTTGACGGAAAGGTCCACCAGGACGTTTTCCGAAGCCGAATGATGAATGAGATCGCTGATTTCCTTGGCGTTGATTTCGAGGCTTTGCGGCGCGGCCAGCCGTCCGTAAACAACCGCCGGCACGCGACCGGTGCCGCGCAACTTCTTAACGGCGCGTCCCCGGATCGAGGTGCGGGGGACGGCGTTCAATGGTACTGATTTCATGATTAACAAACTCGCTACCCAGGCCGCGCACGCTCAACTGGTGCGCCCGCCTTTGAATTCAAACAAGGAAGTCACTGACGAATTACTATGGATTCGTTTGATGGCTTCGCCCAAAAGCCCCGCCACCGGCAGCGTAGTGATGTTCACGCCGCTGATAACGGGGCGCAGGACGGTATCAGTTGTGATCAATTCGTCAATCGCCGATTTTCGCAATCGGCTCACGCCCACGTCGTTCAAAATGGCGTGCGACACGCAGGCGGTTATCATTCTGGCTTTCTTGCGTTTAAGCAACGCGGCCGCCGTCACCAAGGTCCCCGCCGTCTCGGTCAAGTCATCCACCAACAGCACGTTCTTGTCGCGCACTTCGCCGATCACCGCCATGGATTCAACTTCCGAAGCGCTTTTGCGGCGCTTGGCCACAATCGCCAGGCCCGACTCCAGCGTTTGGGAATAGGCATACGCCATCTTCAATCCCCCCACGTCTGGACTAACCACCACCAGATCGGGCAAATTCTTTTTCCGCAAATACTCATACATCACCGGCGCCGCATAGAGATGATCCACGGGAATGTCGAAGAAACCCTGAATCTGCTGCGCGTGCAGGTCCATGGTCAGAATCCGGTTCGCGCCGGCGGCGATCAGCAGATTGGCCACCAGCTTGGCCGTGATCGGCACCCGCGGCTGATCCTTGCGATCCTGCCGGGCATAACCGTAAAACGGCATCACTGCTGTGATCCGGCTCGCGCTGGAACGCCGCAACGCGTCCATCATGATGAACAATTCCATCAGATGATGATTCGTCGGCGGGGAGGTCGGCTGCACGATGAACACGTCTTCGCCGCGCACGTTCTCCTCGATCTTCACGAACGTCTCGCCGTCGGGGAAGGGGCGGATGCTGCACTTGCCCAACTCGATGCCGATGTACTCGCAGATCGCCCGCGCCAGAGGCTCATTCGCTGTGCCGCTAAATACTTTCACAATTCAGTTAACCGCCCGATTAAATGGAAAACGCCCCTGAGCCGGGCGAAAAAGCGTGGGGACTCTAGCAACCAGACTTCGCGGCGCAAGCGGAAACTCGATTCACCGCCCAATCCACCCACCACCCACCACCAGATCATCTTGATAGAACACTGCTGCCTGGCCGGGTGTAATGGCGCGCTGCGCTGTATGCAGCTTCACTCGCGCCCGTCCGTCGGCCAGCGGCAGCACGGTGGCGGGCGTGCCCGGATGATTGTAGCGAATCTTCGCTGTCGCCTCGAAACTCGGCGGCGGCTCGAGGAAAGGAATCCAATTGCAGCGGTCCACAGTGAATTCATCACGAGCCAACGCGGAATCGTCCCCAACGATCACACGGTTGTGCGCCGCATCCAGTTCAATGACATAAAGCGGTTGCGGGAAGGAAATCCCCAGGCCTCGCCGCTGGCCGATGGTGTAAAACTCAATGCCGTCGTGATAGCCGAGCAAGCGGCCCTGCATGTCCACGATTTCGCCACGATGTTGCTGCACCAGCTTCGCCTGTTCGAGAAAGCCGCCGTAGTCATTGTCCGGCACGAAACAAATCTCCATGCTCTCCTCCTTGTCGGCGGTCTTGAGATTGCAGTGCCGCGCCACGTCGCGCGTGTCGCTCTTGGTCTTTTCGCCCAGCGGAAACATGGCGCGGGCGAGTTGATCCTGGCGCAGCGAGAACAGGAAGTAACTCTGGTCCTTCCGCAAATCACGCCCCCGCTTGAGCAGCACTCGCCCATTCTGCCGTTCAAGCCTTGCGAAATGGCCGGTGGCGATGAACTCCGCCCCGAGTTGATTTGCGCGCTCAATCAGCCGCCCGAACTTCAAGTTCTGATTGCACATCACACACGGATTCGGCGTACGCCCGGCCTTGTATTCGTCCGCGAAGTATTGGATGACGTGCTTCTGGAAATCCGCCGCCTCGTCAATGAGATAGTAGGGCACGCCCAGCTTGTGGCAAACGGCACGGGCATCGGTGACCGCCTGCGGTCCGCAACATTTGTCCTCGGCGCGGTTCACGCAGTCCTGCGGCCAGAGTTTGAGCGTGATGCCGACCACGTCGTAGCCCTGTTCCAGCAACAGCGCCGCCGTCGCCGAGGAATCCACTCCTCCGCTCATGCCCACCACCACCCGAATGCGTTTTTCATTGGTCACAAGGCGAACATTATACCCGGCCCATCGCCTGTGTAAAACAGTTGCGAAGCCGAATGGCTCGTGACGAACGGCTCACCGCAGTCACCCTTTCGCCGAATGAGCTTGGCATGAATGATTTCAGCATTGTCCGCATCGGCGTGCCCGGTTTAGCTTCAGGGCCATGCGGCTGCGCGACATGTTCATTCTCCGGTTTGTATCATCAGGCCGCCTGGCCTCCCTTCGAGGACGGCTGGGCAAGGTTCACGCGAGGGCCCGGGCATTCTCACCGCTGGGTCAGGAGGGTGAAGTCTGTCTGAGCGCTCACGTGGGTGGTAACGGTCGGTCAAATCATTCGCGCCCCTAAACGTGCCCCCCGAAGTCTTGCCCACGCATAACATGGAAACGCCAACCGCGCCCCGACCCGGCGGTGCTTCCGCGCCGCGGGTCAATCGCCCGCGCCGCCCGCGCCGCTGGATCCCGTACGTCGGCGCGGCGGTGCTGCTGGTACTCCTCGTGGCTGGACTGTGGCCGGAGGCGGTCCCCGTGGAAACCGCCACTGTCAGCCAGGGACCGCTCCGAACCACCGTCAACGAAGAAGGCAAGACGCGCATCAAACACCGTTTTATTGTTTCCGCTCCGGTCACCGGGCAATTGCGGCGCATCCCCTTCAAACCGGGCGCGGAAGTTATCGCGGAGCAAACCGTGCTGGCGGTCATTGATCCTTTGGCGTCCTCACCGTTGGACCTGCGCTCCCGCGTCACGGCGCAGGCGCGTCGGGATGTCGCCGCTGCCAATGTGGAAAGAGCCAGAGCCGCACTGACGTATGCGGCCAGTGAACTTCGGCGCACGGAGAAACTGCGCGCCGAAAGCACCGTGTCGGAGCAGGATTTGGAGACGGCTCAATGGCGCGAAGCCTCGGCGGCCCGCGAACTCAGCGCCGCGGAAAGCACATTACGCCAGGCGGATGCCGAACTGGCCGATTTTTCCCGTCCCCCTAACAACGGGGCAAACTCCAGCGTGCCCCCGACCGAAGTGCGCTCGCCGGTCACGGGTCGGGTACTGCGCGTGTTTGAAGAAAGCGCGCGCGCCGTCAGTTCCGGATTGCCACTGATTGAAGTCGGTGACCCGGCGGATCTGGAAGTCGTCATCGAGGTGCTCTCGCGGGATGGGGCCAGGATCGGTCCGGGCACGAAGGTGGAACTGGAGCACTGGGGCGGCAGCCAACCGTTGGCCGCGCGGGTGCGACTGGTTGAACCTGCCGGCTTCACCAAGATTTCCGCGCTGGGCGTCGAGGAGCAACGCGTCAACGTGGTGGCCGACCTCGTGACGCCGCCGGAACAACGCCTGAATCTGGGCGACAACTTCCGCGTCGAGGCCCGCATCATCACTTGGGAAACGGAACAGACGCTGAAAGTGCCGGCGGGAGCGTTGTTCCGGCGCGGCCAGCAGTGGGAAACGTTTGTCTTGGAAGGCGGTCGCGTGCGATTGCGTCAAGTCACCGTAGGCCATTCCAGCGGATCGGAAACCGAAATCCTGGATGGATTGCAGGCGGGCGAAGCAGTGGTGGTGTATCCCGGGGACCGGGTGCGCGACGGACTGCGGGTCAGGCCAATCAAGATTTAAGCCGCCGCCCTTTACGGCCTGGATTCGTTGCCGGGAATTCCGGCTCGCACCCGAAAAATTCTCCCCTCCCCTGCCCGTCTCCGTTATTGATTCTGCCATGTTATCGCGATTGAAAGATAAATGGGTGTTGATCACCGGTGCGTCCAGCGGCTTTGGCGCGGCGGCGGCACGCGCGTTCGGCACGGAAGGCGCAAAATTGCTGCTCGGCGCGCGGCGGATTGATCGTTTGGAACCGGTCGCCAATGAAGCGCGCCAAGCCGGCGCCAGTGAGGCGCATCATCACACACTGGATGTAAGCCAGACCGGCAGCGTCGAAACGTTCGTCGCGTGGGCGCGGGAGAGAATCCAAAATCCGAAATCCGACATCCGACATCTGCACGTTCTGATCAATAACGCCGGCGGCGCGCTCGGCCTGGATAGTGTAGCCGAGGGTAAAGACGCGGACTGGGAAGGAATGTTTCAAAGCAACGCCTTGGGCATCCTGCGCATGACCCGCGCCGCGCTGCCGCTCCTGCCGCATGATTCCGGCGCGTCCATTATCAACATCGGTTCACTCGCCGGACGCACTGCTTATGAAGGTGGCTCTGCCTACTGCGGCGCCAAGGCGGCCGAACTGCAAATCACCCGGGCGCTCCGGTTGGAGCTTTGCGGCACCGGCATCCGCGTTAGCTCAGTTGACCCCGGCCTGGCGGAAACGGAGTTTTCACTCGTGCGCTTCAAAGGCGATACCGAGCGTGCCAAAAAGCCCTACGAAGGAGTGAATCCACTCACCGCGGAGGACATCGCCGAGATCCTCGTGTGGGTCGCCAGCCGCCCGGCGCACGTGAACATTGACGAACTGCTCGTCAAGCCCGTGGATCAGGCGGCGATCCACAAAGTCTTCCGGCGACCAGCTTGAAGTTTGATTGGCGGCTCAAGTCCCGCATGAGCGGCTCCAGGAAACTCCCGTTGCAGCGACGCCTCGTCGCTGCGGGTGGAGGCGACGCCCCCGTCGCCTTGCTTCCGCCGTGTGCCGCAGCGGGCGTTGCAGCCACCGCCTGCGACAGCGCGTCGCAGCCACGGTCCATGTCCGAGATGCGCCATTCAGGCATCGTGAAGACTCGCCATGAATCGCCCGGTCGGTAGTAGGGCAGACCTTCTTGTCTGCCGGTTCTGGCGACATTCCGATCGCCTGTCGGGACACCGGACTGGAAAGTCCAGTGAACCGGCAGGCTGGAAAGCCCCACAGTTCACGGTTCCAATATGCGTCCAGAGTTCGAGGTCGCAGTTCCCCATGAATCCCCCGGCTGTTCGGACTACCACTTCGGATGACAGTGGCTCAATTGATTTGAAAAACTTGCGAAGCACTTTCGGGGTAACCTCAACATGGCGGCGTCTTGGCCGAGCGCCGCAAACCATCCCCATCTGGAATAATGGCGGCGCTCTGCCGGAACGCCGCTACGGTTCAAGGTTTCAAAGCGCGGAGTCTGATTTGGGCGAATCTCCCCCAATTCTCGCCGCGTGGAGAAGACTGACTGGCCCGTGACGCTCCGTTACACCGGAGCGCGCACATATAGTCGGCTTTGGGCGGGAGGAAAACCGGAGCCGTACAGAGCGGATGCAAGTTTGGCGGGCAATCGGCGTTGCGGCAGGGACGCGGCAAACCGGGGACAGTCCGGCACTCCAGAGAAATGCTGGATTCCAATGTTGCCACAACGAGGCGAGATGATTAAATGAGCAGTGATCGGCAGGAACGCCGTATGCAACCCCGGCTCTATCCCAAAACCACCATTCCCAGCTACGTCGTGGCGCGGGAGAGCGGGGATGCCATCCTGCGCGGACAGCAGGCCGCGACGAGGCAGTGGTGGGAGCAGCGGCGAATCAACTCGTTTCTGAATTCGTGGACATCGAAGCCGGGCGCGGAGACGCGGAAATGCCACTAGCTCGCGCCGCAGTGCTTCAAGCTCTGCCACGCTTGCCGGCGACGGAAGCCGTCCGTGAACTTGCCGCCGAAATCCTCAGCACGGGCTTGATTCCACCCAAAGCCGCCGTGGACGCCTCCCACATTGCGATCGCCGCCGTTCATGGGATGGACATTTTGCTGACTTGGAATTGCACCCACATTCACAACATCGCCATCAGCCGACGGATCGAGCGGCTCTGCGCTGGGGCGGGCTGGCTCTGTCCCGCCATTTGCACTCCGTTCGATTTGCTGGAAACTTGAGCCATGAACACCAACCCCATCCTGACTGAAATCCGCCAGATCCGTGACGACCTTGCGTGCGAGGCCGGTTACGACCTGAAACGGCTCTTCGATTACGTTCGCGAACGCGAGCGCAAAGCGGCCTTGCATGGGGTGAAATTCGTCTCCCCCGGGCCACGCGAGAAGGAAACCGCTCCAGCGCTTGATGACAAACCCACTCCCCCGCAAAACTGAGGGCATGAAATGGCGACTCCCGACTTCCGCCGCGCACAATTCGCTAACCGGAGCGCCGACGTGTCGTCGGCTTTGGGCAGGAGGAAATCGGGAGTGGTTGGGATGGACGCAAATCTGGCGGGCAACAGTCGTAGTGGCGGCCATCCTTGGCTGCCGTAAAGCCGGGGCTTCCAGCTCGGCGGGAAAAACCACACGGACACGAAACGGTTGAAAACTTCGTCGGTCATACGCAAGTTGGACGATTCTTCCGAGCGGCAGGATGCCTGCCGCTACGTTGACCGCCACTTCCTGTCGCACGCCTTTCTGCCGCCCGCTGGCGCCGCCCGCCGCGATTGCTTTCCTCCGTCTCGCGTGGATTCAGCGAGACGACCATCCGTTCCCATTCTGCTGCGCGGGTTTCTTGACCGGGAAAACCTGGACTAGGCATGGGCCGATATCCAGCGGGCACTGGAACGAGCAGACAACCGGGCCGACTCCGCATGGCATTTGCGGCTTACTTTTAGCCGCGGCGTATGATATTCTCCCCCCATGAAAACGGAAACCGTCGAAATCCCCGCCGCCGTCCTTTCGTCCGTTGAAACCCTCGACGAACTCCAGGACTGGCTGACCGCGCAAAACCCCAAGCTCATCGCGGAACTGCGCGAG
>JAANMV010000879.1_pt1 | contig 35497 bp, 36 predicted proteins | sample 7279661 | NCBI WGS metagenome assembly JAANMV01 (sample SAMN14094540, study PRJNA606508) | bioreactor metagenome | isolation source: A lab-scale SPAN reactor treating ammonium-rich wastewater day 121 | place: Ireland: Galway | collected 2017-05-16
GACGTGCAGGACGGCCAGGGCATGCAGCGCACCGTGCTGCTCCCCGACACCTTCCCCGGCTACGCCGCGAACGTCAAGAAGTACACCCTGAACACCAACCTGGCCAAGGCGTACTTCCAGAAAGCCTGGGGCGGCCAGCTCTGGAAGAACGGCTTCGTGCTGACTGCGAACTACCGCGCCGGCAGCAAGGCCGCCCAGACCGCCATGGAAATCCTCAAGAAGAACATCGAGAGCCTGAACCCCAAGTTCCGCGTCAACATCCAGTCCAAGCCCTGGAGCGAGATGCTGGAATCCAGCAAGAAGGGTCAGGAAGCCATGATCGTCATCGGCTGGGCGCCTGACTACGCCGACCCTGACAACTTCATGTACACCTTCTACAGCAGCAACGGGTACTACTCCCCCCGCAGCAACTTCAAGGACGCCAGCGTCGACAAGTGGCTCGAGCAGGCCCGCAGCACCACCAATACCGCCGAGCGCAACCGCCTGTACGCCCTGGTCGCCAACCGCGCCTACGAGCAGGCCCCCTACATCCTGATGCCCGCCGGCGTCGGCTACCTCTTCCACCGCGACAACCTGGTGGGCGCGAGCAAGGCCAACTTCAACACCATGATCAGCTTCTCCTTCACGGGCACCTTCTGGAAGGAACTCAGCAAGAAGTAAGCGCCCGACTGACCTGCCCCCCTGGGCAGCGTCCGCACTGACCGCGGGCGAGGTGACCACTCCGTCACCTCGCCCGTTTCAGGTTCTGCGAACGGGGTTCTTAAAGTTCACTCTGAATCCTGCGATACTGTGGGGCGGTTACCCATGATCCTGCACACCGCAACCCGACTGTCATTCCCTGCCCGGCCGGCCCTCCGGCCGGGCCACAGAGGAACCCATGCTTAATTTCGTCCTCCGGCGACTCATCCAGGTGCCGATCGTCATCGTGGTGCTGTCCATGATGGTGGTCGGCATGACCACGATGCTGAGCCCCGACCAGCGCGTCGCGCCGTACATCCGCTCCGAGCAGCAGGCCGCGCAGAAAGACAAGATCATCGAACAGCTCGGTTTCAACGACCCCTTCATCGTCCAGTACACCCGCTGGGCGCAGAAGACGCTGTCCGGCGACCTGGGGTACTCCCGCGCGAGCAGCAAGGACGTGGTCGCCACCATCAAGGAGCGCCTCCCCGCGACCCTGGAACTCACGCTGGTCACCGCCATCCCGATCATGCTGATCGCCATCTGGCTCGGGACGCTGGCCGCGCTGCACAAGGACCGCTTCATTGACCAGGTCGTGCGCGTCCTCGCGGTGCTCGGGTACAGCCTGCCCACCTTCGTGCTGGGCATCGTGCTGCTGGCCATCTTCTACGCGAACCTGAACTGGCTGCCCGGCACCGGGCGCCTCGAAGCCATCAACGAATTCTCCGTCGGGGACCTCAGGCGCTACACCGGCCTGCTCACCCTGGACACTGCGCTGAACGGCCGCTGGGACCTGTTCCTCGACGCGATCCGCCACCTGGTGCTGCCCGCCGTCACCCTGATCATCGTGCTGTCGGCCGACATCCTGAAGGTCATGCGCAACAACATGCTCGAGGCGCTCACCAGCGACTACGTGCGCACCGCGCGCGCCAAGGGCCTGAGCGACCGGGTCGTGAACATGAAGCACGCCCGCCGCAACGCCCTGCTGAGCATCGTGACCCTGGGCGGGTTCCTGATCATCGGCCTGCTCAGCGGGTCCCTGATCACCGAAACCATCTTCGCGTACCCCGGCGTGGGCCAGTGGGTCGTGGACGCCGCCCGCCAGACCGACCTGGCCGCCGTGCTGGGCTTCGCCATGCTTTCCGCCGTGATCGTCGTGCTGGTCAGCACCATCGTGGACCTGCTCTACGGCGTGATTGACCCGCGCGTGAGGTTCGACTGATGACAACGACCGCCGCCCCTGACCGCCTGCGCGGCAAATCCCGGTTCCAGCAGTTCTGGGTCAGCCCCGCCATGCGCAAACTGCGCCGCAACCCCCTGGCCATCACCGGCCTGATCATCACCCTGCTGTTCGTGCTGATGGCGATCTTCGCGCCGTTCCTCGCCAAACCCAGCGGGGACTGCATGCGCGACCTGAACATCGCCACGCCCAACGAGGTGTTCAAGCCCGGCGTGGCCCTGCAGGCGATCTTCGCGCCGCCCAAGGCCTGCTACAAGACCGAACGCCTGAGCTTCCAGGCGCAGCCCGGCGCGCCTGACGCCCGCGCGCCCTTCGGCACCGTGAACGGCTACAACATCTACTACGGCCTGATCTGGGGCGCCCGCACCGCCCTGAAGATGGGCTTCGCGATCGTGGGCATCACCCTGATCGTGGGCATCCTGGTGGGCGCCATCAGCGGCTACTACGGCGGCTGGGTGGACAACCTGATCCAGCGCTTCATCGACGTGATCTTCGCGCTGCCGCCCCTGATCATGACCGTGGTCGTCCTGACCATCCTGCGCGCCCGCCTGATGGGCGGCGGCACCGAGTACGACCCGACCTTCCCGATCATCGTGGCCTTCTCCATCACCGGCTGGGCCGGGTACGCCCGCATTATCCGCGGGGAAGTGCTGCGAACCCGCCAGCTTGAGTACGTGGACGCCGCCCGCGCTCTGGGCGGACGCGACATGCGCCTGATCCTCAAGCACGTGGTGCCCAACAGCGTGGCCTCCGTGTTCACCATCGCCGTGCTGAACCTCGCCACTGTGCCCCTCGGCATCGCCGCCCTGTCCTTCCTGGGCCTGGGCTTCGAGAGCGGGTACAGCGAGTGGGGCCAGCTGGTGGACGCTGCCCGCGCCTGGCTGAAATTCGACTACTGGTACGTGCTGGCCTACCCCGCGGCCTTCATCATCCTGTTCAGCCTGGCCTTCAACCTGTTCGGCGACGGCCTGCGCGACGCGCTCGACCCCAAGACCCGCTGAACCCCGCATCACAGGCGGCCCGAACGGAATCTTCCGTTCGGGCCGCTTCCTTGGGATCTCAGCGCGCGAAGCGGTCCAGCCGCGCCTGCGCCCACAGGAAGAACGCGGCGGCCAGAGCGAACAGCGCCAGAGCCGCCAGCGGCTGCGCCAGCAGCGAGCACCCGAACAGGAACGGCACCGCCGGCGCCGACGCCGCCTGAATGGCCGCGCCCACCTGGGCCTGCACCGGCGGCAGGTCCGTGGCCAACGCTGTGCGCCCCGCCAGCCACAGCGCCCCGCCCGCCACCCCGGCCGCCAGCACCGCCAGGCCCAGCACGACCGCCACCGGCAGAAGCGCCGGCTGGCCCAGCAGGGCGTATGCGGCGCCCAGCACCACACCCGGCGCGGCCAGCGCCCCGAACGCCAGCCTGTATGCCCGCCCCGCTGCCCGGCGCCGCGCGGCCGGAGAGCCGTCCCGCAGGTCCAACAGCAGCGGCTCGATCAGGGACCGCCGCGCCACTCAGCCGCCCGCCACGTCCGGCCGCGCCTGCACGGTGGCGGGCTGGCCGCCCACCAGCACCGCCGTGCCCGGCTCGAGCTCCTTGCGCACCCGCGCCACACTGCGCCCCCCCGCGAAGTGGCCCGCCTGCCCGACCGTCCGGCCGTCCAGGGTCACTTCCGCACCCGCCGGCCAGCCCTCCGGGCCCCCGGCCTCCAGGCGGGCCAGGTGGTAGCGGGTGTTGCCGCGGGCCTCCAGCCGGGCCATGATCTCCTGCCCCACGTAGCAGCCCTTGCGGTAACTGATCGCCGGAAGGGGCCCGTTCACGTCCAGGCCGATCTCCTGCGGGAGCGTGCCGGCCAGGGCGTCACGGCTCACGTCCGGCAGGCCCGCCTGCACGCGCCGCTCCTCCAGCGCCTCCAGGGGAGCCTCCCGGCCCCCCAGCGCGGCCAGGACGGCCGGCTCGTCCGCCAGCAGGAAGTGCAGGTCCAGGCCCGGCGTGCCCGTGCGATTCACCCGCGCGGCCAGCACCGTGCCGCCCGCCCCGGGCAGGGCGAACGCCTGCACGTCCGCGCCGGCCGGGTCCCAGCCGGGCAGGTCCGCCTCCTGCCAGACGTGCAGCGTGCCCAGCGTGCCCGTCAGGTCCTCCAGCTCCACCTGATCAAAGATCCGGTAGCGCTTCAGGCGCGCCAGCAGCGCCGGGGCGTGCCCCTCGTCCAGGTGCACGTAGATGTCGTCCGCGCGGCGGTACACCCGGGCGAACTGCTCGATCTGCCCGCGCACGTTCAGGAAGGCGCAGGGCACCACGCCGGGCACAGGCGCGCGCTTCAGGTCGCCGGTCATCTGGCCGTGTATGAAATCCACTCGGTCCGCGCCGGTCACGCGCAGGCTGCTGGAAGGAATCCGGGTCCACATGCCGCCAGTATGCCGTGAGCGCGCGGGCCGGGCCGTCCCGGGCCTCACCTTCCAATGATGTCAGCTCAGTCGCAGGCCTGACCGACCAGCTGGGGCTGCCGGGCGGGCGCCAGCTGCGCCTCGCGGGTCAGGTGCCAGCGCGACAGGTCCGCGGCGGCCTCGCGCACGATAGCGCGGGCGTGCGGCAGCGCCGCGCGGCGGGAGTCCAGGTTGCGGCTCACGAGGTCCTGCAGGTCGTCCAGGTTGCGCAGGTGCGCGCCGGGCACGCCCGCGATGTCCGGGTTCAGGATGCGGGGCACGCTGATGTCGATCAGGAACATGCCCCGCGCCCGGCCGGCCAGGGCCGCCTCGACCTCGGCGGCGCCCAGCACGTAGTGCGGCGCGGCGCTGGAGGCGATCACCACGTCCGCCTCGGGCAGCACCTCCTGCAGGTACTCGTGCGCGCAGGCCCGGCCGCCCAGCTTCTCCGCCAGAGCCTGCGCGCGCTGCGCGGTGCGGTTCACCACGATGACGTCCTGCACGCCGGCGGCCCGCAGGTGCGTCATGGTGAGTTCCGCCGTCTCGCCCGCGCCGATGATCAGGGCGGTGCGCTGCCCCAGGTCCCCCAGGGCCTCGCGGGCCAGTTCCACCGCGGCGCTGGACACGCTGACCACCCGGTCGCTCATCCCCGTCTCGAACCGCACGCGTTTCCCGGCGGCCAGGGCGCCCTGCGCGATCTTGTTCAGCAGCGGCCCGCTCAGGCGCAACTCGCTGGACGCCTGCCAGGCGCGCTTGACCTGCCCCTGGATCTGCGTCTCCCCGATCACCAGGCTGTCCAGGCCCGCCGCGACGCGGTACAGGTGCTGCACGGCCGCCTCCCCGCGGTACACGTACAGGTGCTCGGAGAAGGCCTCGCCCCACGCGGCCTCGAAGGCGGCGGTGGCCGAGGTCCGCAAGCCCACCAGGTACACCTCGGTGCGGTTGCAGGTGGCGAGCAGCAGCACCTCCCGCGCGTGCGCCGCGAGGCGGCCCAGCAGGACCTCCTCGAACCCGGCGCGCACGGCGGCCCGCTCGCGCACCTCCACGGGTGCGGTCTGGTGGTTCAGGCCCACCACCACGAAATCCAGGGGGGCGGGCTGGGCGGGCATGGCGGCCAGGAAGCCGCGCGCGGTGGGGCAGGTGAGGGTCACGCCCGGTCCGCCTGCCTGGACGTCGGGACGCGCCTGACCCCGGTTCGGGGGAGGGGCCACGGGACGTGCCAGCACTTCATGAAGACAGCATACCCGACCCTGGCGGGTCACTCGTCCCGGACCGAACGGTCAGAAAGCTGATCTGGACGGGATTTCATCCTCTCAGGCGGCACGGCTTCAAGTACGGCCCGCGCCAGTTCATGAAGGCCCGGGCGCGCCGCCACGACCACCTGCCGGAAGCCCAGCGCCCGCGCCACCTGCGCCGAGGGCTCGCCCATCACCACGACCGTGCCGCCCACGCCCACCTGAGCCGCCAGCCCCCGCACCGCGCTGCCCGAGGCCAGCACCACCGCGTCCGCCCGGCGCAGCGCCGCGCACTCGGCCAGCGTCAGGAGAGTCGGCTCCGTGCGGTAGGCCTCCACCCGCCGGTACCCCACGCCCCGCGCCGTCAGGGCCGCGCCCAGCGCCGGCTCGGACCGCTGCGAGGTCAGGTGCCACACCACCTCGCCGGGCCAGGTGGGCAGCTCGGCACCCAGCACGCTCGCCTCCGCCCGCGACGGCTGGAACGCCGGACGCAGCCCCACGGCCTCCAACACCGCCGCCGTGCCCGCCCCCACCACCGCCAGCCGCAGGGTGCCCGCTCTCGGCCCGGCCCCCAGGGCGGCCAGCGCCTCCCGCAACGCCCGCGCGCCCTGCGGGCTGGTCACCGCCAGCCACCCCTCGCCGCCCGCCGCCAGCCGCGCCTGCACCACGGCGTGCCATGCCGCGACGTCCGCAGGGGGCGTGAAGCGGATCAGCGGCACCTCCACCACCTCCACCCCTCCCACGCTCAGCAACTCTGCGAGGTCGCCGTTCGTGCCGGCCGCCCGCGTGACCGCCACCAGCGGCCGGTCCGGAGGGCAGGGCGCGCGGGACATGCCCCCAGCCTACCCCGGGCAGGTTGTCCGGTTCTTGGGACTCGGCGCCCGGGCGGCGCGCATCCCCGATAATGCACGGACCGCCGTGAGTCCCCGACCCGCCACCCCGATCTCCCCACCCGGACGACCCGCATGAACCACGCGTTCGTGGACGCCAGCTGGAACGAACAGCCCGACGGCAGCGGCCTGGGCGGCTGGGGGCTGGTGCTGCTGCGGCCCGGGCACCTGCCGGAACGCTACCAGGGGCAGCTGGACTCGCCGGACAACAACGCCGCCGAACTGCGCGCCGTGCTGGAAGCCGTGCGGCTTGCGCCGGCCGGGGAGCTGCTGGCCGTGTACACCGACAACCAGGCCGTGATCGCCACCCTGTCGCGCGGCCGCGGCCCGGAACTGCTGCAGGACCCCGCGCGCGAGGTGCACGAGGAAGCCGCCGCCCGGCAGGTGGGGCTGCGCGTGGGGTACGTGCCGCGCACCCGGCGACACCTGCGGGCCGCGCACGACCTCGCCAACGACGCCCGGCGCGGCACCAGCCCCGCCTCTCTGGTGTCCGGGGCGGAGGTGCTGATCGAGCAGCGGGCCGGGCAGCATGAGGCCCGGGTCACGCTGCGCCGCAGCAACGGGCAGCGCACCGAACGCGTCACCGCGCACGTTCAGGACGACCCCCTGTCGGACATGCCGCCCAGCGCCCGGGCGCTGCTGACCGCCGTGACCCTCGCGCAGCCCGGCGAGACGCTGCACGTGCGCCGCGCCAGCAAGGTCGCCCAGGCGCTGTGGCAGCGGCCCGAACGCGCCCTGCGCCCGGCCGTGCAGGCCGAACTGAATCGCGCCCGCGCCAAGGCGGACGGCGCGGGCGTGCAGGTCGTGTTCACGGCCTGAAGGTCAGGGCGTGGGGCTGGGCCGCGCCTCCACCGTCACGCGCTGCTCCTGCCGCAGCCCCCGCAGGCCCACCTGCGCGGCCGCCGTGACCGGCACACCGACTGCATCCGCGGCGTCCTGCGCCACCGTCTGCACGAAGAACTCCATGTCCCGCACCACCGGATGCGCGACGAAAGCGTCCATATACGCATCCAGGCTGAACAGCTCCAGCAGCTGCGCGCCGGGCCGGTACCGCAGCGTGAGGGTGCTGCCTGGCGCCGGGTTGTGCGTGGCGGGGCACAGCTCCGGCAGGTGCAGAACGTGCTCCACAACCGTGTCCAGGTCCGGGCGGGCGTTCCCGATGGTCCGCAGCCGCGCGGCCGGGGTCGGGACCTCAGGCATCCGCGGGCCGGGCGCCGGCGCGGCGGGCCCGCAGGGCGAACAGGGCCGCGATGGCGTACTTGGCGATGATGTCCGCGAAGATGATCTGCAGGATGTCGCGCGTGCTCATGTCACCGTAGAAGGCCAGCAGCGTGAAGATCACGCTGTCTAGCGGCACGCTCACCGCGTTGCTGGTCAGCACCCGCGTCCACCAGCTGCGGTGCAGCAGGCGCTGGTACACGGCCGTGTCGGCCAGCTCGCCCACCAGGATCGCCAGGAAGGACGCGCCGATAAACCGCCAGGGCGTGTCCAGGTACAGCGCGGCCAGCGTATTCACCGCGAGCGCCAGCGCGATCGCCAGGTACACGGCGTTCAGGCCGCCCGCCCGGTGAATCCGGTCGCGCAGCGTGAACACCGCCGCGAAGAAGATGGTGCCCATGCTCAGCAGGCCGAACACCGGCAGCGGAATGAACTGGTTCAGGGTCAGGTTCGCCAGCAGGATGCTCAGCGCGTATAGGCCGATCAGGGCCAGGGGCAACGGAACGGCAAGGTTCCGCGCGTCGGACTTCAACATGAATGACCTCCCAGGTCACGGGTCTTCAGCCGCAGCGACATCACAGGTCACGGGCCACCCCGCAGGATACGTCATCCGGCCGCGGTGGCCGGGCGCCCCGGCACAATGCGGCGTGCCCGGCCGCGCATGGCAGGCCGGGCACACCGGAGGGCGGGGTCAGCGGCGGCGCAGGAAGCCCAGCGGTCCCCCCGTGCCCCGCGCCTCGCCCCCGGCCGGGGAGAGCGACGTGACCGCCTGCGCGGCAGCCAGCAGCCACTCCGGCACACCCCGCTCGCGCAACTCCGCGCCTGCCACCCACTCGGCGCCGTGCACCTCCGCCGGGTTGGGGTTCAGAATGCCCGAGCAGTACTCCGCGCCGAACACGAGGTACAGGCGGCTGTCGGCGCGGCCGTCCTCGCTGCCGCGGCCCACGTAACTGCCGACCAGCCGCAGCTCACCCACGCCCAGGCCCACCTGCCGCAGCAGGATGCGGCGCAGCTGCGTCTCGGCGACGGCCTCGCCGGCCTCCTCACGCAGGGTCAGGCCCGGCAGGCTGAGCGCGCCGCCCGGCAGGATCGGCCGCCGCGGCTGCACCAGCAGGAACGCCCCGCGGTGGTGCACCAGCCCGAACAGGCTGACCTGGAAGGTGGTGGAGGCCGGCGTGGCCGCGGCCGGCCGGGCGGAGGCGGGCGTGGTCAGGGTGATGTTGGGCGGCGAGGCGAACGGCACGCGGCGCGCCGGGGCCGCCGGCCGGGCGTCGGGAAGGTCGGGGGCGCTGAGCGTCGGGTCGGGCAGGGGTGCGGTCAGAGGCAAGGTCGGGTCTCCGGGGGGACCTCCCGGCGGGAACACGCGGCGCAGTGAAGCGGGAGGGCAGGGCACACAGGTTTGTGAGCTTTACCACACCACCGTAGCAGATGAACGCCGCAGCGGCGAGGACAGCGTCTCCCCGCCCAGCGCGCCCGCCACCTCGAAGAACGCCCCGTCGTGCGCCGGACTCGTCCAGGCCGGCGACTGCACGAGCAGCACCGCCTCCACCCCCCCCAGAATCGCCTCCAGGCCCCCCCAAGAGCCTGCCCCGGAGCGGGCCAGCGTGACCCGCGCCAGCACGTCCCCCGGCAACAGCTCCGCCAGCTCCGCCCGGGTGCGGTCCAGGTCGAAGCCCTCCGCGACCGGCAGCCCGGCATGCCACGCCGGGTACAGGCAGGTGTACCGGCCGATCAGGCCCCCGCGCAGCCCCAGGCCCGCCCAGTTGCCCGGCCGCACCCGCGTGCCGTCCCCGCTGAAACTCACGAGGTCATGGTGACTGTCCACGTTCAGCACGTCCCGGCCCGGGAAGCGCTGCAGCCACGCCCAGGCCTCCGCGTGACTGAGCGCCACGAACGCCGGCACGCCCGCCAGCCCCCGCAACGCCTCCCAGCCGGGGTACAGCGGAAAGTCCAGTCCCAGCACCGACCAGTCCCGCCCGCCGCGCTTCACCGCCCGGTCCCGCCAGGCGTCCAGGCGGTCGTACTCCCGGTCGCGCGTGCCCCAGATGGGCGCGTCGAACACCAGTTCCCGCGTGCCGGAAAAGGCGTCCCAGTCCACCGAGAGCAGCGTGCCCGCCATGCCCGGCAGGATACCTGCCGCTCAGCCCTCGTCCACGCTGCCGCGCCGGAACGAGACCCACGCCGGCCGCGGCCGGAAGCCCAGCCGCTCGTTCAGCGCCAGCATCGGCCGGTTGGTCGTGGCGTTTCCCGTCCAGATTTCCGTGACGCCCTGCTCCCGCGCCCACTCCAGCCCGCGCAGTTTCAGGGCCAGCGCCACCCCCTGGCGGCGCCACGCGCGGCGCGTGCCGGTCAGGCCGATCTCCAGGCGGTGCGGCCCGGCGTCCGAGCGCCACAGTTCCGTCAGCGCGACCACCTCGTCCGCGTCCGTCACGGCCAGGAACACGCCCTCCGGGCACGCGCTGGGCTCGGCGGCCCGCTTGGTGAGGTCCTCCAGGGTGAGTTCCGTGGCCGGCGCGGTGCGCGGCACGTCCGCCCGCGCCTCCGCGAACGCGTCATGAAAGGCGCGCATCGCCTCCTCGCGGCCCAGCTTCTCCTGGAGCGCCGCGAACGACACGGCCCGCAGACCTTCCGGCAGGCGCCGCTCGGCCTCCCAGGCGGCCATATCAAACGCGCCCAGGTCCAGCACGTTGTCGAAAAAGCGCATGTGCTCCGTGAACCCCCGCGCTTCCAGGAACCGCACGGACACCGGCCAGGTCTCGTACGCCCCGGCCGACAGTTCCCGCGCCCCGCGGGCCTGCAGGTGCGCCTCGACCTCGGCGGCCAGCCGGGTCCCCAGGCCGTGCCCGCGCCAGTCCGGGTGCACGCCCAGGTCCAGCGAGTAGCGGTCCGGGTGGAACTGCCCCGGGAACTGCTGCGCCGACGCCACGCCCAGCACCTGCCCCTGCCACTCGGCCAGGAGGTACCACAGGTGCGGGTTCACGCTGGACTCCCGCAGGAACTTCAGTTCGTGTTCCAGGCTCTCGGCGGTGATGGGGTGGTCGGGGTTCACGGCCGTGAGCAGCGCCGCCACCGCCGCGTGGTCTGCGGGCGTCATCTCCCGGACGGTCACGGCCGCCGGGTCCAGCCGGTTCAGGGGTTCACTCGTCATATCTTGCCTCCGCGTCCGCGGGCCCGATCTCGCCCAGGCGGAACTGAATGAGGGCCGGCTGCGGCCGGAAGCCCAGGCGGGCGTTCACGGCCAGCATCGGCGCGTTCGTCAGGTCGTTCTGCGTCCAGATTTCCCGCGTGCCGCGCGCCCGGGCGACCTCCAGGGCCGCCCGTTTCAGCGCGGTCGCCACGCCCCGGCCCCGCCACGCGCGGGCCGTGCCGGTCAGGCCGGTGTGCAGCCGCTCCGGCTCCGCCGGGTCGAGCCACAGCTCGGTCAGGCCCGCCACCTCGCTGGCGCCGGTCACCGCCAGCAGCATGCCTTCCGGCAGGCACAGGGGATGGGCCAGGTATTCCTCGATTTCCTCCGTGGTGTAGGGCGCGGCGGGCACCGTGCGCGGCTCGTCCGCGCGGGCCGCGTTGAAGGTGGCCCGGAAGGCCTCCAGCGCGGCCGTCCGGCCCTGCGCGGCGATGAAGTCCGGCAGAGCCACGATCCGCAGCCCCTCCGGCAGCCGCGCCCGGTCCGGCTCCGCCGCCGGGTGGGCCTCCAGCGTGAGCACATGGTCCACCTCGCGCGACACCTCCCGGAAGCCCCGGCCGGTCAGGAACGCCACGGCGTGCGGCTGGTCCTCGGCCGCGGCGGCCCGCACCTCCCGCGCGCCGCGGGCCTCCAGGTGCGCGCGCACGGCCCCGGCCAGCGCCGTGCCCACGCCCCGCCGCGCGTGACCGGGCGGCACGGTGATCACCGCGTGGTAGCGGTCCGGGTGGTGCGCGCCCGCCCACTGCGCCACGCCCGCGAACCCCACGACCTCCCCGCCGCGTTCCGCCACCCACTGGTGCAGGTGCAGCCCGCGGGGGCTGTTGCGCACCTTCTGCGCGGAGACCTCCAGCAGTTCGGCGGTCACCGGGCGGCGCGGGTCGGCGGCCTGCATCAAGGCCGCCACCGCCGGGTAGTCCGCGCGGGTCGCGTCCCGGACGTGCAGGGTCATGCGCCGTCCAGGTGCAGTTCGTAGCGGTAGCGGGTGTTCGTGCGCTGGAAGCCCAGCGCCTCGTTCATGGTCAGCATCGCCACGTTCGGCGCGTCGTTGAAGGTCTTGATCAGCCCGCCGCCCCGGGCGTCCAGGGCGCGCATGGCCGCGACCTTCAGCGCCTTGGCGACGCCCTGGCCGCGTTCGGCGCGCAGCACGCCGGTCATGCCGATGTAGTAGAACCCGCCCGGGTTCAGGCCCAGCGTGCTGTACCCCACCAGCGGCCCGGTCAGGGGGTCCTGCTGCCCGGGCCGCACGGCCACGAAGGACAGTTCCGGCTGCAGGGCCGGGTCTTCCAGTTCGTCCTTCACCCACTGGTCCAGGCTGCGTTTGGTGAGCACCGTGCCCATGGGCACGTCCTGGAACAGCTGCCAGTCGAGTTCGTGCAGCCAGCGGCGGCCTTCCGGCCAGCCCAGAACCTCGGACAGCGGCACGAGCTGCACGCCCGCGTCGGCTACCCGGGCCATCAGGGGATCGAAGGTGCCCAGGTCGAGGCTGGCGGTGTGCAGTTCGGACTCGAAGCGTTCCCAGGCCACCCGGAAGCCGCGGTGATCCAGGAAGGCCCGGCCGGGCGCGTCACGGTCGCTGCCGCTGACCATGGTCCGCACCTCCCGCGCGCCCCGCTCCTTCACGCGGCGCAGCAGTTCGTCAAAAAGCGCCGTGCCCACCCCCTGGTGCCGGTGGTCCGGGTGCACGCCCAGGTTCCCCCAGTAGCGCCATTCCTCGAAGGAGAAGTCGTCGTGCCCGATGGCGCCCGCCCCCAGGATCTGCCCGTCCCGTTCGGCCAGCACCTCGGTGTGAAAGAGCTCCGGATTGCGGGTCGCCTGCCAGCGCAGCAGGTGCTCGGCGGTGGTGGGCCAGTCGGGGCTGGCGGCGGTCAGCACGGCCGCCAGGGCCTCGGCGTCCTCCGGGTAGCGGGGCGCGCGAAGGGTGAAGGAAGGAACAGTCGTCATGCCTTCATGGTGAACCGGGCCGCCTGCCGGGCACATGAGCAACATGGCGGAGGGCCGGGGCCCGGCACCCGGGCGCCCGTATGCTGGGGCGCATGAGCCTGCCGGACCCCACCCGTGAGCGCCGCCTGAAGCTGCTGATCATCGTGCCCCACCCGGACGATGAGGTGTACGGCGCGTCCGGGACTCTGATGACGTACCTGGACGCCGGCGAGCCCTGCGGGCTGGTCACCCTGACGCGCGGCGAGGCCGGCCGCACCCTGGGCCTGTGCGACACGCCCGAGGAACTTGCCCGGATGCGCGAGGTGGAGCTGGCCGCGGCGCTGGATACCATCGGCCTGACCCGGGACCCGGGCAGCGTGTTCGAGCACCACGCCTTCCCCGACAAGTACCTGCAGGACCAGCCGCTGGACGCCCTGACCGGCGTGGCCCGCGAGGCCATCACGCGCCTGAACCCGGAGATCGTGCTGACCTTCCCGCCCAACGGCAGCAACGGTCACCCGGACCACGTGACCACGCACCGCGCCGTGAAGGCCGCCTGGGACAGCCTCCCGGACGGCGAGCGGCCCCGGCTGTGGTACTACGCGTCCGACACGCCGCCCGAGAACGAGGCCCTGCGCGCGGCGTGGCTGCCGCCCACCGTCCGGCACGACGTGACCGCGTACGTGACTCGCAAGCTGCAGGCCATCGGCTGCCACCGCAGCCAGGCGCTGAGCACCGTGGATTTCCTGCGCAAGTTCCCGGAACGCATCACCGAGGAAACCTTCCACGAACTGAGCTGAGAGCCCCCCACGGGCACATGGATTAACGCTGCGTGTGCGGAGCGCGGGGGAGGGCCGCCCTACACTCCGGGACGGTCCAGCCCGCTCTCCGCGTTCCCGTTCCTGCCCGGGCCTGCCCGGCGCCCCCGGAGGTTCCCCCATGCCGACCATCCAGACCCGTCACTTCAAGGCCCCGCAGACCGAGCTGTACTACGAGTCGTACGGCGAGGGCCGCCCCGTGGTGCTCATTCACGGCTGGCCGCTCTCGGGCCGCATGTGGGAGCGGCAGGTGGACGCCCTACGCCACGCCGGGTTCCGTACCGTCACGTACGACCGCCGCGGCTTCGGGCAGTCCGGCAAGACGCCCGCCGGGTACGAGTACGACACCTTCGCCGCCGACCTGAACGACCTCCTGGAAACGCTGGACCTGCGGGACGTCACGCTGGTGGGCTTCAGCATGGGTGGGGGAGAGGTCGCCCGCTACGCCGCGCACTACGGCGCGGGCCGGCTGCGCAGCGCCGTGATGATGGGCGCCGTGCCGCCCCTGCTGCTGCAGACGGAAGACAACCCGGATGGCCCCATGACCCCGGACGCCATTCAGGGCATGGTGCAGGGCATCGCGCAGAACCGCCCGAAGTTCTTCGGGGAGTTCGCCAGGGCCTTCTTCAACCTGGACCGCCACGCCGAGCTGCTCGGCGAGGAATACCTGGCCTTCACCGCCGGTCTGATCTACCAGGCGTCTCCGGTGGCGACCCAGGCCTGCGTGCACGCCTTTTCCGAAACGGACTTCCGCGCCGACCTGCCGCACCTGACCGTGCCCACCCTGATCCTGCACGGCGACAGCGACCTGATCGTGCCCTTCGAGAAGAGCGGCGCCCGCATGCCCGAATTCCTGCCGCAGTCCCACACCGAGGTCATCAAGGACGGCCCGCACGGCCTGTACGTGACGCACGCCGACGAGGTCAACCGCGCCCTGCTGGCCTTCCTGAACCGCTGAGCGCCGGGGGGCGGCGCATACTGCCGGGATGCCCGCGCCGCTCCCCGCCTTCCTGCCGGAGGTCGTCCGCGGCCTCCAGGCCATGCCCGGCGTGCTGGGGGTCGCCCTGGGCGGCTCGCACGCCACCGGCACCGCCACCCCGCACTCCGACGTGGACCTGAGCGTCGCCTACGACGGCAGCCTGGACCTGGACGCCTTGGGCGCGCTGTGCCGCGCGCTGGACGACACGCACGAGGCCCAGCCGTCCCCCGTCGGCGGGTGGGGGCCCTGGGTGGACGGCGGCGCGTGGCTCACCATCCAGGGCGCGCGCGTGGACGTCATCTACCGCGACCTGCCCCGCGTGCGGCAGAGCGTGCGCGACGCCCTGGCCGGCCGCGTGGCCCTGCACGCCCAGGCCGGGCACCCGCACGGCATCCACGCCCACCACTACGCCGCCGAACTCGCCTGCTGCGTGCTGCTCTCCGACCCGGACGGGCAACTGGCCGCCCTCCAGCGGCAGGTCGCCACCTACCCGCCGGCTCTCTCGGCGACCATGCAAAGCCACTACCGCTGGATGAAAGGCTTCTGGCTGGACGCCGCCGCCAAAGGCCTGAAGAAGGGGGACTGGCACTACGCCCGCGGCTGCACGTACGCCGCCGTGCACGCCCTCGCCGAGGAACTCTGCGCGCGGCACGGCGTGTGGCTGCTGAACGAGAAAGGCGCGCTGACGCGCGCCGCCGCCCTGCCCGGCGCGCCCCACGACCTGGAAGCCCGCGCCGAGGCCGCCCTGCGGGCCCTGGACCTTCCGGCCCTGCACGCCCTGCTGGCCGCACCCGAGGGGGCCTGACCTATGCTGGGCGCGTGCTGACCGGCTCCCTCCTGAACAGTGAACTGGCGACCGAACTGCGGCTCGCCTTCGACGACGACCGCGACGCCGAGACGTTCCTGCTGCGCCTGGACCGGCACGGCCCGGAACTCGTCCATCACCTCGGCGCCGCGTACGGCCCGCAGGCCCCCGCACTGCTGGACGGCCTGATCGAATCACTGCTGCACGCCACGCACGCCCGCCTGCCCGACCTGCGCCGCCTGGACGAGACCCGCCTGCTGCGCCCCGACCACTGGCAGCGCCCGGACCAGCTGGGGTACGCCGCGCCCGCCCACCGCCTGGGCGGCATCCTCGCGGACGTGCGCGGTCACGCCGCGTACCTGCACCAGCTGGGCGTGACCTACCTGCACCTGCACGGCGTTCTGGGACACGAGGGCGGGCAGGCCGGCGACCACCGCGCCGTGCACCCCGCCCTGGGCACCCTGGACGACCTGAGCGCCCTGGCCCGCGACCTGCGCGCCCAGGGCATCAGCCTGGGCGTGGACGTCACCCTGGACCGCATTCCCGCCGCGCACACCTGGGCCGCCCAGGCCGCGCAGGGCAACGCCCGGCGGCAGGCCATGCTGACCGGCGACGCCGCCGAGGACGGCACGCAGGCCCTGAACTGGGGCACCGCCGCCGTGTTTCGCGAAACGCTGGACGCCCTGCTGGACCTCGCCAACCGTGGCGTGGAGGTCCTGAACCTGCGCGGCTGGCAGCACCTGCTCACCCCCCGCCCGGACGACCGCCCGGCCCTGCTGCACGCCCTGCGCTCCGCCCTGCTGGTCGTCGCTCCGGCCCTCAGCATCCGCCTGGACGCCCCCGACCCCGGCTACGCGGCCCTGGGCACCCGCGACCACAGCGGCCTCCTCAGCGACCTGCTGGACTTCCCGGTCCTGGCCGGCCCCGTCTGGGCCGCCCTGCACGGGCACGACACCAGCGCCCTGGCCGCGGCGCTGAACGCCGTGCCCCCCCGGCCCGCCCGCCTCACCTGGCTGCCCCGCCTGCGGGACCAGGACGGCCGCACCGCCGCCGACCTCACCGGCCTGCACGCCGCCGCCACCCGCGGCGACGACCAGGACACCGACCGCGCCCTGCGCCGCCTGAACCTCCTGCACGCCCTGATTCTCGGCTTCGGCGGCGTGCCCCTGCTCAGCATGGGCGACGAGATGGCCCTCACCGAAGCGCACATGGACTGGACCCAGGCCGAAGCCGCCCGCGACGACATCCTCACCCCCTCCGGCCGCGCCTACGCCTGGACGCAGCGCATGGTCCAGGCCCGTGCCGCGACCCCCCACCTGCACGCGGGCGCCGATACCCGCGCCGCCCCCAGCCCGGACGCCCGCGTGCTGCTGCTGCGCCGCGACACCCCGCACGGCCCCATGCTCGGTGTGTACAACTTCAGCCCCGACCGCATCCCGCTGAATCCCGCCACGCTGCGCGAGCACCTCGGCGACCGCGCCGAGGACCGCCTGAACGGCGGCACCCTGGGCTTCACCCGCCCCCTGAACCTAGACCCCTACGCCGCCCTGTGGCTCACCCAGCCCTGACCGGGTAGGCCAGGTGGCGGAGGGCCCCCGTTCCTCACGTACCCTCGGGCAAATGTGACCGCACGTCCCACTGCGCAACCCCCGGAACAGACCGTTCCGGGGCGGTCACCTGGAGGTCCCATGAACCACAACCACATGACCTGCCCCCCATCCGCCCGCCTCCCGGTCACCGGCCCCTGCCCGGTGACCCGCCCCACGAGGTCACCCCTTGAACCACGAATTCACCGTCCTGCCCGCCACCCTCGATACTCTCCCTGACGTGCACGCCCTGCTGCCCGACCCGCAGGACCGTGAACGCCGCACCGCCGACACCCGCCAGCGCATCGAGGACGGCAGGCTCAGCCCTGAGCAGTTTCTGATCCTCCGCACCGACCGTGGGGTGGAGGGCGTGGCCCTGATCAGCTATGCGCCGTATGTCCCCGCCTTTCCCCAGGTTTGTCCGGACACCACAGCGGCGGCCCTCAGCGGCTTTCTCACTGAGCTGTACGCCCGCACCCCGCCCGGGAAGACGCTGGTCCTGCAGGACGACCGCTTTCCCCTCCGGGCCGAACTGGCGCAGGCCGCAGGCTGGCAACCGGACGGCGCAGGGGCGCACGTCATGTACCAGACGGACCTGACCGCCCGCCCGTACAGCCAGGACCCACACATCACGGAGTACCCGCACGGCACCGAATGGCCCCAGGCAGTCCGTGACCTGATGACCCGCCTGGGCCGGGCCGACTGGGAATCCACGGAAGGCTGGACCCTGGTCAGCGTGCCGGATGACGCCGGCCACCCTGCGGGACTGGCCGCGTCCGGCCCAGGCGGGCGTCCCGGGGAGATCAGCGTGAACATGATCGGCGTCCGGCCCGACCAGCGCGGCCGGGGGCTGGGGCGGCGCCTGGAGGAACACCTGTTCGCCCGCGCCCTTCCCGCATTCACGCGCCATGCGGGCGGCACGGACGCCAGCAACCATCCCATGCGCCGGATTCTGGAGGGCCTGGGCAGCCGGCTCGTCGCCACGCAGCTGTACTTCACGCGACCTTGACCCTGGCTCGTCGGGTCGCGTAAACTCTTTTCTTGGTCAAGTGGGACCGGGCAACCAACGGCCTTGAGCATGCAGGCGGCCCGATACCCCAGACAGAAGCCCCCAGACCGGGGTGCGACTGGACTACGAAGGAGGGCCTCATGCCCAAGATGAAGACGCACAAGATGGCCAAGCGCCGCGTGAAGATCACCGGCACCGGCAAGGTCATGGCGTTCAAGAGTGGCAAGCGCCACCAGAACACCGGCAAGAGCGGCGACGAGATTCGCGGCAAAGGCAAGGGCTTCGTGCTCGCCAAGAGCGAGTGGGCCCGCATGAAGCTCATGCTCCCGAGGGGGAAATAAACCATGCCGCGCGCCAAGACTGGGATCATCCGCCGCCGCCGCCACAACAAGGTGCTCAAGCGCGCCAAGGGCTTCCGCGGCAGCCGCAGCAAGCAGTACCGCAACGCCTTCCAGACGCTGCTGAACGCCGCGACGTACGAGTACCGCGATCGCCGCAACAAGAAGCGTGACTTCCGCCGCCTGTGGATTCAGCGCATCAACGCCGGCGCCCGCCTGCACGGCATGAGCTACAGCACGTTCATCGGCGGCCTGAAGAAGGCCGGCGTGGACCTGAACCGCAAGGTGCTGGCCGACATCGCCGCGCGTGAACCCGAGGCCTTTAAGGCCCTAGTGGACGCCGCCAAGAACGGCAAGTAACCCCCCGGGCTCACGCCCACCGAACCGCCCCCACGTGGGGCGGTTTTTGTTGAACATAAAGTTGGGGCCGGGGCAGCGGGTAGAGGCCTGTTGCCGTGGGACACCAGGAAAAAGGACCGCCCCACTGCCCGGGCGGTCCTTTTTCTATGGGCGGTTCAGGGTTCGAAGGTGTCCTGGAAGGCGTAACGGTCGCCGCGCACCCAGTAGTTCACGTAACTGGCGCGGGTCTGACCGCTGTACGTGGTGCGGCGCAGCAGGAAGGCGGCGGTGCCGACCGGGACGCGCAGCAGGTCGGCTTCCTCCTGACGGAGGTTCACGGCTTCCAGGTTCTGCTCCACGCGGGCGAGCGGCACGCCGAGGGCGACCATCGTCTCGTGGATGCTTTCGGCGCTGAGGTTGTGGTCCAGCAGGGAGGGGACCAGCGCGGCGTTGATGTAACGCTTCTCGATAACCAGGGCCTCATCGCCGGCAGTGCGCAGGCGGTGCACGAAGATCACCGGGTCGCCCGGCTGGATCTGCAGGACCACGGCGATTTCGGGGGTGGCTTCGATCTGCATGGCGCGCAGCACGGTGGTGCGGTGGTCGGGGTGGCGGGCCCATTCCTTGAAGGGCCGCACGCGGAACATGCCCTGCCGGAAGCGTTTGCCGGTGGGGAAGGTGCCGGCGCCCTGCACGCGGTACACGTAGCCTTCGCGTTCGAGTTCGTCGATGGCGCGGCGGGCGGTCATGCGGGAGACCTCGAATTCGCGGGCCAGTTGCGGTTCACTGGGCAGCGGCAGACCTTCCGTATAGTGGCCGCCCAGCAGACGGTCTTTCAGGGTGGTCTTGATGAGCGGGTACTTCGCCATGTTCCCTCCAGGTCAGGCCATGAATCGCGCGGAACCGGGTGGCGCGCCTGGGCACGCCTTGATCTGCCGTTCATCTTAGGCGTGTGTGACGCCGGGCACAACCACTGGACGGGCTGTCACGGCAGCGGGAACGCGGGTGGCCTCAGCCGCCGATGTGCGACATCTCGACTTTCGGGCGGGCGCGGGTGGCCTCGCCGCGCTCCTCGCTGTAACGGTCCCGCCGGCCGCTCCACACGCGCGTGAGCAGTGTGCGCAGGTCGTCGTCGGTCGCGCCGGCGCGCAGGGGCGCACGCAGGTCGGTGCCGGCGCCGGAGAACAGACAGGTGTACAGCACACCCACCGCCGACACCCGCGCGCGCGTGCAGTCCCCGCAGAAGGGGGCCGTGACCGAGGAAATCATCCCCACCTCATGCCCGGCGCCGTCCGTGTACCGCGCGGCGACCTCGCCCAGGTGGGCCGGGTCCAGCGGCCGGAATTCCGTGCCCTGGCCGTCCGCGCTCAGGCGCGCCAGCACTTCCCGGGAGGGGACCACGCTGTCCAGGTTCCAGCCGTTGTGGTTGCCCACGTCCATGAACTCGATGAAGCGCACCACGGCCCTGTCCCGAAGCGCCAGCCAGAACTCGCGCAGGCCGGCGTCGTTCACGCCGCGCTGCACGACCGTGTTCAGCTTCACCCGCATCCCCGCCTGAAGGGCAGCGTCGATGCCGTCCAGCACCTTCTCCGGCGACACCCCCAGACCGTTCATGCGGCCGAACACCTCCGGGTCCAGGCTGTCCAGGCTGACGGTCACGCGCCGCAGGCCGGCCGCCGCGAGGTCGCGGCTCAGGCGGGGCAGCAGCAGGCCGTTGGTGGTCAGGGCGACGTCCTCCACCCCCGGAATCGCCGTGAGGCGGCCGATGAGTTCGGGCAGGTCGCGGCGCAGCGTGGGTTCCCCGCCGGTGATGCGCAGTTTGCGCACGCCCAGGCTCACGAACGCGCGGGAGAGGCGCTCGATCTCCTCGAAGCTCAGCACCTCGCTGCGCGGCAGGAAGGCGTAGTCCGGGCCGAACACCTCGGCGGGCATGCAGTACGTGCAGCGCAGGTTGCAGCGGTCCGTGACACTGATCCGCAGGTCGCGGAGTGGTCGGCCCAGCTGATCCAGGAGCATTCGCACAGCATAGCCATCCTGCGGCGGGCCGCAGAGACAAGGGTCCCTATTTGGGTTTGCTGACGCCTGAATCGGGCGGCCCTGTCTAAAGCGAGATATCTAGACATATAAGCCTTCGCATTCCTTGTCCTCTCATCTTGTCTAGACGGATGGTAGACGGGATTCTGTTACTGCCCGGCGGACCTCTTGCCAGCCCGCGCGGCCAGCCCCTACCCTGCACGTGACCACAAAGCACAAGGATTGCTGCAGGCCCGCGTGTTTCCCGCAGGACGACACCCGCCTCACTGGACGCGCCGTTCAGTGCCCTCCCGGCCCACCCGGCCGCTCCCCAGGAGGTCCACCATGACAGCCCACCCCCCCACCCGGAACGCGGCCTACGCACGCCTGATCGCCGCCCGGAACAGCTTCACCGTCACCATGACGGTCACGTTCCTGGCGCTGTACCTGCTGCTGCCGCTGCTCGCCGGGTACAACCGCCCCCTGATGGCCACCAAGGTCATGGGCAACATCACCTTCGGGTACGTGCTTGCGTTCCTAGAATTCATCATGGGCTGGGCCATGGCCTGGATCTACGTCGTGAAGGCCCGCGAGTTCGACCGGCTGGCCGAGGAGGCCCGCGCGTGACCTTCCTGCTCGCCGCGATCATCGTCGCCATCACCCTGGGCGTCACCTTCTGGGCCAGCAAACGCAACACCAGCGCCAGCGACTTCTACGTCGCGGGCGGCAAGATCAGCGCCACGCAGAACGGCATCGCCATCGCCGGGGACTACATGAGCGCCGCGTCCTTCCTGGGCATCACCGGCCTGATCGCCCTGAACGGCTACGACGGCTTCATGTACTCGGTCGGGTGGTTCATCGCGTACCTCACGGTGCTGTTCATCGTGGCCGAACCCCTGCGCAACCTGGGCAAGTACACCCTGGCCGACATGCTCGTCTACCGCCTGAAAGACCCCCGCGTGCGCTTCTACGCGGCCTTTTCCACCATCACCATCAGCACCTTCTACATGATCGCGCAGGTGGTCGGCGCCGGCAGCCTCATCAGCCTGCTGTCCGGCAACGCCATCCGTCCCGAACTCGCCATTCCGCTGGTGGGCGTGCTGATGATCGTGTACGTCGTGATCGGCGGGATGCTCGCCACCACCTGGGTGCAGATCATCAAGGCCATGCTGCTGATGTTCGCCACCATCGTCATGACCGTCCTGATCCTCGCCCGGTTCGGGTTCTCGTTCAGCAACCTGCTCGGGCAGGTCGAGGCGAGAAACGGCGCGGAATTCCTCGGCAGCGGCGTGAAGTACACCAAACCCCTGGAACTGATCAGCCTGTGCCTGGCGCTGGTGCTCGGCACCGCCGGCCTGCCGCACATCCTGGTGCGCTTCTTCACTGTGCCCACCGCGCAGGACGCCCGCAAGAGCGTCGTGTGGGCCATGGTCCTGATCGGCGCGTTCTACGTCATGACCGCCTTCATGGGCAACGCCGCCAACGTCCTGCTCGGCAAGGAGGCCATCACCGAGGCGAACGCCGCCGGCAACATGGCCGCGCCCATGCTCGCCCAGGCCCTCGGGGGCGGCGCCGGCACCGTCGGCGGCGAGTTCGGGCTGGCGTTCGTGACCGCCGTGGCCTTCGCGACCATCCTGGCGGTCGTCGCGGGGCTCACCATCAGCGCCAGCACCAGCTTCACGCACGACATCTACAACGGCGTCCTGAAAGGCGGGCAGGCCAGCGAGACGCAGCAGTTCAAGGTGGCCCGCATGGCGACCGTCGCCGTCGGCATCGCCGCGATCCTGCTGGGCCTGCTCGCCAAGAACCAGAACGTGGCGTTCCTGGTCGCGCTGGCCTTCGCCATCGCCGCCAGCGCCAACCTGCCCGTGATCCTGTACACGCTGTTCTGGCGGCGCTTCAACGCCAACGGCGCCATCTGGGGCATCGTGGGCGGCCTGGCCGTCACCCTGGCCCTGATCGCCGTGAGCCCCAACATCATGGGCGTGGACCCCCCGGAGAAAACCACCGGCCGCCACCCCATCCAGGCCCCGGCGATCTTCCCGCTGGAGAACCCCGGCATCGTCAGCATTCCCGCAGGCTTCGCGCTGGCCGCCCTGGGCGCCCTGATCGGCCGCCGCCGCGAGGACGACGACCGCGCCTTCGAGGAGATGCAGTACCGCGCCTACACCGGTGCCGGCGTGGACGGCAGCGTCGCCGCGCACGACTGAACCCCGCCACCCACCCGCGGCCCCCGGTCACCCGGGGCCGCGGCCCTGTTCAGAACAGGCCGAACAGCCCGCTCCGGAAGCCGCTCAGGTGCGTCAGGTCCCGCACGGTGCGCACCCGGCCCCGCGCCTCCAGTTCGTGCGCCAGCACCAGGAACACCTGCGCCGTGATCAGCGCGTCCGCCAGGGCGTCGTGCTCGCCGTACACCGGCACGCCCAGCCGAGCGGCCAGGGCGCTCAGGGTGTACTCGTCGCGCCGGGCGGTCTGCGTGGTGCGGCCGTCCAGCGCCAGGGCCAGCATCAGCGTGTCCACCGTCGCGGCCGGCCGCACGCCCCAGCGTTTCAGGAACCCCAGTTCCAGCGCGGCGTAATGCGCGACCAGCACCCGGCCGGTCAGGGCGGCGGCCAGCGCGCCCCGCAGGTCCGCTGTCGCCGGCGCCGCCTGCAGCAGGTCATGGCTCAGGCCGTGAATGGCGACCGCCTCGTCCCGGAAGGGCCGGGTGGGCCGCACCCACTGCGCGAACGCGCCGTGCAGGTCCAGCGTGTCGCCGTGCAGCGGGACCAGCCCCACCTGCACCACCTCGTCCCGGGCGGGGTCCATGCCGGTCGCCTCGAAATCCAGGGCGGTGAACGGCGCGGCCCGCCAGGGCACGTTCAGGTTCACGCGGCCCGCCCGGACGCGGATGCCCTCACAGGGGCCCGCCGGTCTGGGCGGCCAGGCTGGCCTGCACCCGGCCGATCAGCTTGAACACCTCCCGCAGGTGCACCTCCTGCGGCCCGCCCAGGTCGGCGAGCGGCACGCGGTTGCCGGGCGTCTCCCCGCGCTCCAGCTGCGTGGTCTGGTGCGCGAGGCGCAGGTCCAGCAGATACGCGTAGGCGCCCAGCAGGTCCGCGCGGGTGTCCGAGTGCAGGAATCCCGCGCCGCTGCCCGGGCCGAGGCGCACGAAGGTGCTCGCCCCGGCCTCCCCGGCGTGCAGCGCCTGAAGCCGCGCCAGGTCGATGATCCGTGCCAGGCCCTGCACCTTGAGGTCCAGCGCGTGGTCCTGCCCGGTGTGCAGGCGCCCCAGGAAGCCCAGCGGGGGCCGCTGGCTCACCGCGAGGCGCGTGAGGTGGCCCATGAACGCCGGCTCATGGCGCGCCGACAGGCGCACGCGCAGGCCCTCGCTGACGTCCAGGTCCCCGGCCACCACCCGCGGATCAAAGTAGATGGTCACGTTCAGCAGCGCCTGCGGGTCCGGCACCCGGAACCACGCCCGCAGCTGCGCGGCGTACTCCTCACGGGTCCACAGGTGGTTGGAGGCCAGCACCCCGCCGTCGCATGGGGGCAGACCCGCGCGGGCGAGCAGCGCCTCCACGCCCCGCGCCAGGGCCTGGAAGTACGGGCGGTGCTCGGGGGACTGAATCAGCAGGTGATGGTCCTGGTCCGGGTTCAGGCCGCTCTCGCGCCGCGCCAGGCTGCCCAGCAGCACCCACGTGAACGGCCCGGGCGCCGCGCCCCACTCGCCGCGCAGCTCCGCCTGCGTGAGCTCCAGGGCGCGGCGGTACAGGGCGTCGTAGGCGTAGCTGACCTGCCGGGCGATCGCCTCGGCCTTCTGCCCGCTGCGGTACAGGTGCGCCGCCCGCGCCGGCAGGCTCCGCGCGAGCCGCACGAGCGTCCCGGCGTCCGGGGCGTCCAGCAGGTCCGGGACCACGAACCCCAGCCCGCGCGTCTGCAGCCGCAGCAGGTCGGCAGTGCCGAGCATGCCCACCAGATCCGCGCCGCGCACCAGCGGCAGGTGCCGGACGTTGTGCCGGAACATCAGGTTCAGCGCCGACACCGCCGTGATGTCCTCCGGGGCGGTGCGGGCCGGCGCGCTCATCACCTCGCGCACCGGGGTGGTTGGCGGCAGGCCGCCGGCCAGCACACGGTTACGCAGATCCTTGTCGGTGATGATCCCGTACTGCCCCGGCCCGCGCGTGCCCTGAAGGTCCACCATCAGGCTGCTGACGCGCCGGTCGCGCATGCGCGTGGCGGCCTCCTGCACGCTGGCGTCCGGCGGGACCAGGACGGGCGGCTGCATGATCTCGCTGACCGGCACGCGGCCCAGGTCCGCGCCGGTGTCGGCGCCCAGGTCCGGGGCGCTCAGGCGCTCCGAGAGTTGCGCGCTGAGGAACGCGTGCAGGGCGGGGTGGTTCAGCCACTCACCGGCCCGCTCCGGGGGCAGCACGTACAGCCACGCGTCGGTGGTGGCCTGCGCCGTGCCGACCCGCACGCCTCCGCCCAGGGTGTCGCCCTGCGCGTAGTGCTCGCCGTTCAGGTCCACCGCGCCGCGCCGGATCACGAACAGCCCGCCGGTCACGTCAAAGGCGCTGCCGCGGGGGCGGTACACGACCTGCAGGGCGCGCACCAGGCGGTCCAGGGTGGGGGTGTCCAGGGTGCGGAAGGGCGGGTAGCGTTTCAGGAAGCGTTCGTGGTCGTGCAGGCCGACCTGGGCGGCGGGACCGAGCATCGCGGGAACCTCCGGGGCAGGGGAGAGGGTGAGTGCAGCCTAGCCTGCCGGCGCACCCATAAGCAGACGTCTAGCCCACCCGGCCCGGGCGAGTGCGGCCCACACGGGAAAAAACTTTGACCCGAGTTCAGTACCCCGCTGGTGACGACAGCCGTGAGCGGTGGCACAGGCGTAAACTTTCAGCCTACACCTGACGCCCTTCCGGCCCGCCTGCCCCGCGCAGGCCGGCCCGCCGTTCCCAGCTTTGCCCCGCCGCCCCGGCACCCGCCCCCACCGGAGGACCCCATGGCGCAGACGCCCCAGCAGCCCAACCCCACCACCGCCCAGGACCACATCGACGCGATGCTGCACGAAAACCGCGTCATTCCGCCCAGCGACGCGTTCCGGGCCCGCGCCAAGGTCAGCCGCGAGGACTACGAGCGGATGTACCGCCAGAGCCTGGACGACCCGGACGGCTTCTGGTCCGGCGTGGCCGGCGAGCTGCACTGGATGAAGGACTGGGATCAGGTGCTGGACTGGCAACTCCCCCACGCGCAGTGGTTCGTGGGCGGCCAGACGAACGTGGCCTACAACGCCCTGGACCGCAACGTGCAGCGCGGCTACGGCGACAAACGCGCCATCGTGTGGGAAGGCGAGGACGGCGAGGTCCGCACGTACACGTACGCCGAACTGCTGCGCGAGGTGTGCAAGGCCGCCAACGCCCTGGAGGAACTCGGCGTGGTGGCCGGCGACCGCGTCACCCTGTACCTCCCGCTGATTCCCGAGGCGGCCATCGCCATGCTCGCCTGCGCCCGCATCGGCGCGGCCCACAGCGTGGTGTTCGGGGGCTTTTCCGTGGCCGCGCTGGCCGACCGCATCAACAACGCGCAGAGCAAACTGCTCATCACCGCCGACGCCGGGTACCGCCGCGGCAAACCCGTGACCCTGAAGGTGAACGCCGACGAGGCCGCCAAACTCGCCCCCAGCCTGGAAAAGATCCTGGTCGTGAAACGCACCGGCACGCCCGTGGACTGGTGGACCGAGGGCCGCGACCTGTGGTGGCACGACGTCGTGGACCGCCAGAGTGACCAGCACGAGGCCGCCGCGCTGGACAGCGAGCAGCCGCTGTTCCTGCTGTACACCTCCGGCAGCACCGGCACGCCCAAGGGCGTGGTGCACACCACCGGCGGGTACATGGTGGGCACCTACCTCACCACCAAGACCGTGTTCGACCTGCAGGACGACGACGTGTACTGGTGCACCGCCGACGTCGGCTGGGTCACCGGGCACAGCTACAGCGTGTACGGCCCGCTGCTGAACGCCGCCACCGTCGTCATGTACGAGGGCGCGCCCAACCACCCGGACTGGGGCCGCTTCTGGGACATCATCCAGCGGCACAAGGTCACCATCCTGTACACCGCGCCCACCGCCATCCGCGCGTTCATGCAGCACGGCGAGGAGATCCCCGGCCGCTACGACCTGAGCAGCCTGCGCCTGCTGGGGTCGGTCGGCGAACCCATCAACCCGGAAGCGTGGATGTGGTACTGGCGCGTGATCGGCGGGGAACGCTGCCCGGTCGTGGACACCTGGTGGCAGACCGAGACCGGCTCGATCATGCTCACCACGCTGCCCGGCGCGCACCCCAGCAAACCCGGCAGCGCGGGCGTGCCCATGTTCGGCATCGAACCCACCCTGATGACCCACGAGGGCGACGAACTCGGGCCCGGCGACGGCGGCCTGCTGGTCATCAAGCGGCCCTGGCCCAGCATGCTGCGCACCGTGTACGGCGACGACGAACGCTACCGCAAGAGCTACTGGGGCGAGATCGGCGGCGTGTACTTCGCCGGCGACGGCGCCCGCCGCGACAGCGACGGCTACTACACCATCGTCGGCCGCGTGGACGACGTCCTGAACGTCAGCGGGCACCGCCTGGGCACCATGGAGATCGAGTCCGCCCTGGTCTCCCACCCGGACGTGTCCGAGGCCGCCGTGGTGGGCCGCCCCGACCCCGTGAAGGGCGAGGCGGTCGTGGCCTTCGTGCTGCTCCAGGACGGCCACAGCGCCGACCCCGCCGACCTGCGCCGCCACGTCTCCCGCGAGATCGGCGCGCTGGCCCGCCCGGACGCCATCATCATCGCCGAGGCGCTGCCCAAGACCCGCAGCGGCAAGATCATGCGCCGCTTCCTGCGCCAGATCGCCGCCGGAAACGAGATCACCGGCGACACCAGCACCCTGGAAGACCCGGCCGTGCTGGACAAACTGGCCTCCACCCCCGCCGTGTAACGCGCCGCCCGCTGCCCGGGAACGCTACGCTGTGCGGATGCGCCTGCGCCGCGCCCTGCCCTGGACCCTCGCCTGGCTGCTGCTGGCCGCGCTGGGCGCCGCCGCCCTGATCCTGGACCGGCGCCAGACCCTCCAGGCAGCCTTCGACCTGGACACCCGCATCCTGCACCGCGTGCTGTCGCAGCGCATGGAGCAGCAGGAGGCCGTGCTGAACGCCGTGATAGCCCTGGCCGCACAGGGCGTGACCGACACCACCCTCGCCGGGTACGTGCAGGCCCTCGCCCGCCCGTACCCGCAGATCACGGGCGTGCAGCTCTGTCCGGCGGGCGGGGCGGGGGCGTGCCGCACCCTGCTCGCCCCGCCTGCCGGGCTGCCGGACCTCCCGGACCCGCCTGGGGCGGCCCGCGGGTGCTGTGGCCCCCGGCCGGCCCCCAGTACGCCCTGACCCGCAGCGGCGTGCGCGTGTGGGTGGACGCCGGGCGGCTTCTGCCCGCGCGTGACCGGCCCGCCACGCCGATCCGCGTGACCCTGGACCGCCCCGCGGCGGCCGGGGGCGCCCGGCTGGTCACCTTCGGCGCGCCGCCCGGCCCGGCTGCCCTGGCCCTGCGGGCCGCGAAGACGCTCGGCACGGCCCTGCAACCCTTCCCGATCCGCTTCGAGCGGACCTACGGCGCGGGCGCGCTGCCGTGGGCGGCGCTGCTCGTGTGGTGGACGCTGACCGGGCTGCTGCTCGCGGCCCTGGCGCGGCTGTGGTCGGCCCGCCGCGAGGCCGCCCGCGCCCTGGACGACGAGCGCGCCCGCGCGCAGGGCATCGTGCAGGCCAGCACCGACGGCATCGTCCTGACCGACCCGGACGGGCGGGTGGTGCACGCCAACCCCGCCGCGCACGGCATCCTGGGCCCCCTCGCACCCGGGGAGCACCTGCCGGGCCGGGCGGCCTTCCAGGCCACGCTGTCTCAGGCGCCACTGGACACCGGCGCCTTCTGGCAGGCCACCGACGCCCGCGCCCTGCCCGCCGGCACCGCCCTGCACCGCGACGGGCACGCGGTGCTCGTGGAAGGCAGCCTCGCGCCGCTGCGCGGCCCGCACGGGCGGCTGCTGGGCCGGGTGCTCACCGTGCGCGAGGTGGGGCCCCTGCAGCAGCGCATGCTGGCCCAGCTCGACGAGGGCGAACGCCGCGTGCGGGAACACGAGACCATGCTCGCCCACGCCGGCCGCCTGTCCACCCTGGGCGAGATGAGCGCCGGGCTCGCCCACGAACTCAACCAGCCGCTCACCGCCCTGCTCAGTTACGGGCAGGCGGCCCGGCGCCTGCTGGACGACGAGGACCCTGACCTGCCCCGCGCGGGGCAGGCGCTGGACGGCATGCTGGCGCAGGCGCGGCGGGCGGCGGACATCATCGCCCGGCTGCGCACCCTGGTCCGGCGCGAACCCGTCCGGCGGCAGCGCGTGGACCTCCCGCAGGCCGTGCAGAACGTCCTGACGCTGTGCCGCGCCGACCTCACGGCCTTGGACGTGACCGTGCGCGCCACGCTCCCCCCGGGCGCCGCCGTGCACGCCGACCCGGTGCAGGTCGAACAGATCGTGCTGAACCTGATCCGCAACGCCCTGGACGCCATGCACGCCACGCCGCCCGGGGAGCGGCGCCTCACGCTGACCCTCCGGCCTGAAGGCCCGGACTGGCACCTCACCGTGCAGGACACCGGCCCCGGCCTGGACGAAGCGGCCCGCGCCGCCCTGTTCCAGCCGTTCCAGACCACCAAACCCGGCGGGCTGGGCCTGGGCCTCACCCTCTCCCAGACGCTCGCGCAGGGCCTGGGCGGGTACCTCAGCGGCGGCGCCCCCCCGGCCGGCGAGACGCGGGGCGCGGCCTTCACCCTCACCCTGCCCGCCTGGACCGCCCCGGACCCGGAAGGAGCCCCCACGCCATGACCCCCGACCGCCGCGAACCCACCGTGTACCTCGTGGACGACGCCGCCGCCGTGCGCGACGCGCTGGCGTTCCTGCTCGGCACCGTCGGCCTGCACGTCCGCGCCTTCCCGGACGGCCCGGCACTCCTGCACGGCCTGGACCCAGGTGACCTGGGCTGCCTGCTGCTGGACATCCGCATGCCGCACGTGAGCGGCCTGCAGCTGCAGGCGGAACTGCGCGCCCGGGGCGTGGACCTGCCGGTCGTGATCATGACCGGGCACGGCAACGTGGACCTGTGCCGCCGCGCCTTCCAGCAGGGCGCCGTGGACTTCCTGGAAAAACCCATCGACGAGACCGCCCTGCTGGAAACCGTGCAGCGCGCCATTCACGCCCACCTGCGCCAGCGCGAGCGGCTTGAGGCCAGCGCCGACGCCCGCGCGCACCTCGCGCGGCTTACCGAGCGGGAACGTGAGGTCCTGCAGGGGCTCATGAACGGCCAGACCGGCAAGCAGAGCGCCCGGCAGCTCGGCATCAGCGTCCGCACCGTGGAAACCCACCGCGCCAGCATCTTCGAGAAGCTGGAAGTGGCGTCCCTGGCGGAACTGATGCGCACCTACCTGAACGTCACCGAACCGCCCGAAGCCCCGCCCGGCTGAGGCCCCCTCCGTAAAACTACGGAGGCCTCCCCGCAAACGCCCGAATGGCGCCCCCGCCGCCCCGGCGCGCACCATACAGGCATGAAAAACCTTGCGCTGACCGCCGCCCTGATCGCCTCCACCACCCTCGCCCAGGGCACCCCCGCCCCCGTGCAGCTGGCCGGGTCGCCCACCGTGCAGGTCGCCACGCTGAGCCTGAAGACCGCCAGCGCCCTGGCCCTGCGCACCGTGGAGAACTGCGCCGCCGCCGGGTACAACGTGACCGCCACGGTCGTGGACCGCAGCGGCGTGACCCTGGCCGTCGCCCGCGCCGAGAACGCCGGGCCGCACACCGTGGACGCCAGCCTCCGCAAGGCGTACACCAGCGCCAGCGCCCGCAACCTCACCAGCGAGATGGCCAAGAACCTCGCCACCACCCCCGCCCTGGCCGACATCCCCGGGTACCTGCTGCTGGCCGGCGGCGTGCCCGTCCGGGTGGGGAACGCCGTGGTCGGCGCGATCGGCGTGGGCGGCGCGCCCAGCGGCATGATCGACGAGAAGTGCGCCACCGATGCCATCCAGGCCGTCCTGGGCGGCTGAGCCCCGCGCCCATGCCCGGCCTCCCCGCCCTCGTACTGCTCGGCGGCCTGCTCCTCGGCGGGGGCGGGCCCGCCGCCACTCCCACCCCGCCCCCCGCGCCCCGGACGACCCCCATGACCTCCCCCCTGAATGCCCAGCTGCTGACGGCCGCGCAGCACGGCCAGACCGCCCGCGTGACCGACCTGCTGCGCGCCGGCGCCAGCCCCGACGCGCGTGACGCGACCGGCCGCACCGCCCTCACCTGGGCGGCGGTGGGCGACCATGTCAGCGTGGCCCGCGCCCTGATCGCCGCCGGCGCCGACCCCGACCCGCAGGACCGCAACCGCAACAACGCCCTCCTGGTCACCGGGGAAACCGGAAGCGTGGCCATGCTGCGCGAGGTCCTGAAGGCCAGGCCCGACCTGACGCGCACCAACCGCTTCGGCGGCACCGCCCTGATCCCCGCGGCGCACCGCGGGCACCTCGCGTACGTGCGCGAGCTCCTCTCCACCACCCGCATCGACGTGAACCACGTGAACGACCTCGGCTGGACCGCGCTCCTGGAGGCCGTGATTCTCGGGGACGGCGGACCCACCCACACCGAGATCGTGCGGGAACTGCTCGCGCACGGCGCGGACCGCCGCATCGCCGACCGGGACGGCATCACGCCCCTGCAGCACGCCCGGCAGCACGGGTACGCCGCGATGGTCCGGCTGCTCGCCCCCTAGGCCGGCCCGGGCTCCTGGGCCGGGTCACCCAGCGTGAAGTCCACGGTGAGGGTCACGCGCAGGGTCCGGGTGGCGCTGTACTCCACGCCCACGTCCAGCGGCGGCCCGCCCGCAGCGCGCAGGGCGTACATGCGCCCTTCGGGCTGGAATTCCAGGGTCGCGCCCGGCAGCTCCCAGGTGTCGGACGCGCGGTGCACGCCCTGCACCCGTTGCCCGGCCGCCCCGGCGATCACGTCCGCCTTGCGGCGGGCTTTTCGCATGGCCTGGGCCGCCAGCGGCAGGCTGGCCTCGAACTCGTCGAACTGCCAGTCCAGCCGCGTGAGCCTCGCATTCCGGCCCGCCGCGACCACGCCCAGCACCGCCGGCAACTGCTCCGGGGTGGCCTCCGCGCTCAGCTGGAATTCGGCCTTCTGATTTTTCGTCAGCAGGCCGCTGCTGCTGGCGATCCGCACGCCCTGCACGTGAAGGCGGCCCGCCGGCACGCCCGCGGCGTGCAGGGCCTGCGCGAACTCCCGGACCTCCCGCGCCCGTTCCAGCGCGGCGTTGCCCATCACGAACGTCTCGCCCTCCACCGTCACGAACAGCGTCGCCGCGTGCGCCGTGACCTCCGCCTGATCCTCCACCGTGACACGCAAGAGCCCCATACCCGGGAGTACGCGCCCCGGCCTAGCGGGGTTGCGCTTCCCGGCCCGCCACGGCCACCCCGGCCAGCCGGCGGGCTGCCTCGCGCAGCACCTCCGGCGGCTGCACCAGCGCGAAGCGCACGAAGCCCTCCCCACGCTCCCCGAAGGCCCGTCCGGGATTCACGGCCACGCCCGTCTCCTCGGCCGCGCGCACCGCGAACGCCACACTGTCCGTCAGCCCCGGCACCCGCGCCCAGGCGTACATGCTCGCCTGCGGCGTCTGCACCTCCCAGCCGAGCTCCCGCAGCGCCGGAACCAGCGCGTCCCGCCGCGCCTCGAAGGCCGCGGCGCCCACCCGCCCCACCGCGTCCGGCAGGCCCAGCGCCAGCGCCGCCGCCCGCTGAATGCCCAGGTACGGATGGAAGTCCACCGCGCCCTTCACCCGCGCCAGCGCCGCGATCACCCCCGCGTCCCCGGCCGCGAAGCCCACCCGGAACCCGCCCATGTGGTGCGTCTTGCTCAGCGAGTGCAGCTCAATGACGCCGTCCAGCCCGGCCTCCAGCGCGGACGGCGCGCGGTACTCCCCGAAGGTCAGTTCCGCGTACGGGTGGTCGTGCACCAGCAGCACGCCCCGCGCCCGGCACCACGCCGCCGCCCGGTGGAAGAACGCCGCGTCCGCCACCGCCGACGTCGGGTTGTTCGGGTAGTTCAGCAGCAGCACCCGCGGACTCACCCCCTCCGGCACCGCGTCCAGGTCCGGCAGGAAGCCGCGTTCCGGCAGCAGCGGGAGCGGCACGGCCTGCACCCCTGCCACCGCCACCGCCCCCAGGTAAGGGGGATAACACGGGTCCGGGAGCAGCACCGCGTCCCCCGGGTCGGTCACGGCCAGCAGCAGGTGCGCCAGACCCTCCTGCGCCCCGATCAGCGGCAGCACCTCCGACGCAGCGTCCACCGTCACCCCGAACCGGCGGCCCAGGTACGCCGCGGCCGCCTCCCGCAGCGGCGCCGTGTCACTGAACAGCGGGTACCGGTACGTCCCCGGGTCCCGCGTCGCGCCCCGCAAGGCCTCCAGCACGGCGTCCGGCGGGTTCAGGTCACTGCTGCCGATGCTCAGGTCGATGACCTCCAGCCCGCGCGCCCGCGCGCGCGACTTCGCGGCGTCCATCAGGGAGAACACGCTGCCAGGAACCGCTGCCGCCCGCCGGGAAACCCACATGCCGTCCAGGGTAGAGCACCCGCCACCCCGAAAGACTGAGGTACGCTCAGGGGCATGAGCCGCGAGGCCACCCGATGACCACCCTGCGAGGCCAGCTGCTGACCGGCGACGCCCTCACGCCCGGCGAGGTCCGCTTCGGTCCCACCCTGACCCGCCTCACTCACGCCCCGGACGTCCCGGCCGACCTGCTGATCCTGCCCGGTTTCATCGATACGCACGTGCACGGCGGCGGCGGCGGGGACACCATGGACGGCCCTGAGGGCATCCGCACCCTGGCGCGGCTGCACGCCCGGCACGGCACCACCACGCTGCTGCCCACCACCATCACCAACCCCTGGGAGAACGTGATGGCCGCGCTGAGCGCCGTGAAGGACGTCATGGCCGGCGGCGTGCCCGGCGGCGCCGACATCGTCGGCGCGCACCTGGAAGGGCCCTTCATCAGCCCCGGCCGGCTGGGCGCGCAACCGCCGAACACCGCCCTGCCCACCCCGGATCTCGTGGCGCAGGTGCTCGCCCTGAACGTGGTGCGCGCCGTGACCATCGCCCCGGAGATCGAGGGCGCCCTGGACGCCGCCCTTACCGTCGGCCGCGCCGGCGTGCGCGTCGGCGTCGGCCACACCCGCGCGGACGCCCCTACCGTCACCGCGTTCCTGAACGCCCTGCACGCCGAGGGCATCCGCACCGCCGCCACCCACCTGTTCAACGCCATGGGCGGCATCGAGGGCCGCGACCCCGGCGTGCCCGGCGCGCTCCTTGCCGACCCCCACACCTACCCGGAAGTCATTCTGGACACCATCCACGTGCACCCCACGGGCTTCCGGCTGGCCCGCGCCGCCACGCCCGGACGCGTCATGCTCATCACGGACGCCATGCGCGCCGCCGGCCTGGGCGACGGCGAGAGCGAACTCGGCGGACAGCGCGTCATCGTCAAGAACGGCGAGGCCCGCCTGGAGGGCGGCGCCCTGGCCGGCAGCGTCCTCACCATGGACGCCGCCCTGCGGCACGCCGTGCAGGCCGGCGTGCCGCTGCCCGAAGCGAGCCGCATGCTGAGCGACACGCCCGCCCGCTCCCTGAACCTCACCGACCGCGGCCGCCTGGAAGTGGGCCTGCGGGCCGACCTCGTGGTCCTGGACCGCGACCTCAACGTGAAAGCCGTCTACGTGGGCGGCCAGGAGATTCCCCGTGACTGATTCCACCACTGCTGCCCCTGTTGCCAACCCTGAGCCGTTGATGCTGGTGGAGGCGCGGGAAGCGCCTGAGGTGGTCAGGCGGCAACTCCAGGCGAACCGGGACGCCGTGCAGGCGCTGGTGACCGCCCTGCGGTCCCGGCCGCCCGCGTACGCCGTGACGATCGCGCGGGGCAGCAGCGACCACGCCTGCACCGTCCTGAAGTACGCCCTCGAAACCCAGCTGGCCCTGCCGGTCGCGTCGCTGGGGCCCAGCGTGCACACCCTGTACGGCACCCGCCTGGACCTGCACGGCGCCCTGGTGATCGCCGTGTCCCAGAGCGGCGCCAGCCCCGACGTCGTGGAGTCCGTGCGCATGGCCCGCCAGCAGGGCGCCCTGACGGTCGCCCTGGTCAACGTCGAGGACAGTGATCTCGCCCGCACCGCCGAGTTCGTGCTGCCGCTGCACTGCGGGGAGGAAAAGGCGGTGGCGGCCACGAAGAGTTACCTCGCCAGCCTCACCGCCTTCCTCCCGGTTTTGGCCGAACTCCGTGACGATCAAACCCTCAGGGACGCCTTGCAGGGCCTGCCGGAGCACCTGACACAGACCCTGGCGCTGGAGGACCAGGCCCGGGGGCTGGCGGAGCGGTACCGGTTCGCGCAGGACCTGCTCGTCCTGGCCCGTGGCCTGCACTATGGAGTGGCACAGGAAGCGGCGTTGAAACTCAAGGAGACGAGCGGGATTCACGCGGAGGCGTACAGTGCCGCGGAGTTCAGTCACGGGCCGAAACGGTTGCTGGCGGAGGGGGTGCCGGTGCTGGGATTGACGAGTGTGGACGCGGCGCGGGGGGCGGTGAATGCGGCGTACGCGGAACTGCGGGCGGGAGGGGCGGACGTGCGGACGTTGGGGCCGGACCCGCTGAGCACGCTCATGACGCCGGGGACGGGGCATGGGGTGACGGACGTGGTGCCGACGGCGCTGGGGTTTTACCTGTTCGCGGCGCACCTGGCCCTGCA
>JAANMV010000880.1_pt1 | contig 35427 bp, 40 predicted proteins | sample 7279661 | NCBI WGS metagenome assembly JAANMV01 (sample SAMN14094540, study PRJNA606508) | bioreactor metagenome | isolation source: A lab-scale SPAN reactor treating ammonium-rich wastewater day 121 | place: Ireland: Galway | collected 2017-05-16
CACCCACAAGCGCCCGCTGGCCGAGGGCCGGGTGTCACCCGCGGCCGCGCTGACCTTTGCCCTGGCCCTCGGGGTCGCCGGACTCGTGCTGCTGCTGGCCTTCACCAATGCGCTGGCGGCCTGGCTGACGCTGGCCTCGCTGATCGGTTACGCGGTGATCTACACCGGCTTTCTCAAGCGCGCCACGCCGCAGAACATCGTTATCGGCGGGCTGGCCGGCGCCGCGCCGCCGCTGCTCGGCTGGGTCGCGGTGACCGGACAGATCAGCGCCGAACCGCTGCTGCTGGTGCTGATCATCTTCGCCTGGACGCCGCCGCATTTCTGGGCGCTGGCGATCCACCGCCGCGCCGAGTACGCCAAGGTGAACATTCCGATGCTGCCGGTGACCCACGGCGTGCACTACACCAAGGTGCATATCCTGCTCTACACCGCGATCCTGCTGGCGGTCAGCTTCATGCCGTTCGCCATCCACATGAGCGGCCTGCTGTATCTGGTCGCCGCGGCGTTGCTGGGCGCGCGCTTTCTCTACTGGGCCATCGCGCTGTACCGCGACAGCCGGCCACATGCGGCAATCAAGACCTTCAAATTCAGCATCTGGTACCTGTTCGCGCTGTTCATCGCGCTGCTGGTTGATCATTATCTGCTGCTCGATTTCTAGTGGCCTGTGCGGTGAGTGGGTTGAGGCAAGTTCGGATGAACATGACTCCGAGACAAGGCGCTGCGACGAGTCATAGCGAGCTATGGCAAGGAGCGGCAACGCCGTGTCGGGGCCATGGGCGCCGAAATTGACCAACTGATCTCACCAAACAGGCCACCCAGCCGCCCACAGGACGCCCATGACCCGCATCCAGAAAACCGTCTTCATCCTCGTTGCGCTGATCGCGCTGGTCGTCGGGCTGACGGTTTCCAAGGTGCTCAATGGCGAGCGCCAGCTCGACCCGACCCAGTTGCTGGACGCCGGCATCGTGCTGCTGCCGCAGAGCCGCCCGCTGCCGGCGCTGAGCCTGACCGACGAGAATGGCCAGGCGGTGCAGGTCGACCAGCTCAAGGGCGGCTGGACGCTGCTGTTCTTCGGCTACACCTTCTGCCCGGACATTTGCCCGACCACCCTTGCCGAGCTGCGCCAGCTCAACGGCCTGCTGCCCGAGGCGGTGCGCGGGCAGCTCCAGCCGATCCTGGTCAGCGTCGATCCGAACCGCGACACGCCGGCCAAGCTCAAGGAATACCTGGGCTATTTCAAGGCCGGTTTCCACGGCTGGACCGGCACGCCGGAGGCCATCCAGACGCTGGCCAACGGCGTTGGCATCCCGTTCATTCCGCCGGACACCAGCAAGGAAAACTACACCGTCGACCACAGCGGCAATCTGGTGATCATCGGCCCGGACGGCCGCCAGCACGGCTTCATCCGCGCGCCGTTGCGGGTGCAGAAGCTCGCCGAGCAACTGCCCGCGCTGGTGCAGCAACAGCGCTGAGCGGCCTCCACAATCCGTAGAACGACAAAGCGCGGCGAAAGCCGCGCTTTGCATTCGTACCCCGCTTACTGGGTCTGCAGGATCAGGTCGCGGCGCATCAGCGTCTTGATCTTCAGCAGATGATCGTCCTCCTGGGTCTTGGCCTTGACGAAGCTGTCACCGATATTCGGATGGCCTGCGGCCTGCGCCAGCTCGATCAGCAGTTCCCAGGCGGCGTTGTCCGCCAGCTCCGCGGTCAGCAACGCATTCAGACACTGCGCGATATTGGTCCGTGGGTCGGTCAGCACCTGCATGATGCCCATCGCCATGACCCCGGCCACATCGGCACAGGGCGTCTGCGCGGTGGGGTCGGCGCCGAGTTTTTCCATTGCCGCGTGCACCAGCATCATGTGCTCGAACTCTTCGTCACGGATGTGCTGCAACTCGTCCACCAGCGCGCTGCCGGAATCGAGGTTGCGCGCCTTGGCGATCATCGCCTCGTACAGGCGCACGCCGTTGCGCTCGAACGCCAGGCGCTCGCCGAGCTTGTCGATGAACACCTCGGGGCTCTTGCCCTTCATCATGTCGAAGCCGGTCTTGAGCACGCCCTTGGCCGAACCCGGCACCGGCACGGAGCCGATGCGGTCGGCCTCTTCGTTGCGTTCGGCGCGCTCGACCAGCATGCCGCGCTCGTCGCCCGGCACGTCCGGGTGGATCTCGTTGACCGCCTCCAGCAGGCGCTTGGTGTCCTTCGGCGACATCTGCACGCCGGTGAAATTGGTACCTACTTTCGCTGCAGTAGCCATGGTCGTCTCCTCAGGAAGCCTTGCGCATCAGTTCGCCACCCGGCGCCCACTGGTAACCCGCCGAAACGATGTCCGAGGCGAGCCCTTCCGAGGCAAGGTGGTTGCGGTAATCGAGGGAAGATTGCGGTTCCTTGGCCTTGTCCACATAGGCCGTGCCGGCCGTGCTGAGGTTGACCTCGGCGGCCAGCACCTGGCGCACGAAATCGCGCTGGCTCTTGAACTCGACCATCTTCGGCAGCGGGCCGGCGAGGATCTCGGCCGGGTCGCGACCTTCGAGTTTCTTGAACCACTCGCAGGCGACGTTGAGGTGGCCCAGCTCGTAGTCGAGGAAACGCTCCCACATGGCCTTGATGCGCGGATTGGTCTCCTGCTCGGCGCAGCTGGCGTACATGTAGACCTCCATCGCCTCGTGCACCAGCCACTTCTCGATGTGGCTTTCGCTGGGGTCGGAGAGCGAGCCGTACTGGGTGACGTGCTGCTCCTCAACCGAAGCGATCTCAGCGTACAGCTGGCGCGCCAGCGGATCGGCGAACAGCGGGCCGATGTTCATGTAGTAGTCGTGGGTCTGGTATTCCGCGCCGGTGATCAGCGCCGCGTGGATCTTGGTGATCAGCGCGGCGCTGTCCTTCTCGTAGTTGTCGCGGATGTCGTTTTCCGGGTGACGGTGGTGCTCGGAGGTTTTCCGTCCCGGCACGATGTCGGTGTAGCCCTGCAGGATGTTGTTGGCATCCTTGCCCTCGAGGCGGTCGAGCATCGCCGAGTAGCGGTACAGGTGGTCGAAGTCCTCCAGCAGACCGAAGCGGTAGGTCTGCGCCTGGTAGGGATCGGGCTCGTTCTGTGCCACGGCGGCGGTCACCTCGATGGCGACCTGTTCGTAGGCGACGGTGGTTTCCAGCGGCGAGTGGTCGGCGCCGATCAGCCAGTTGATCATGGTCGCCTGGTGCTGCTCGGTGCGGCGAATCTGCGCCAGCGGCAGGCGCAATTCCTTGTTGAAGCGGGCGATGCCATGGGACAGGCGCAGGGCATCCGTCTCGACGCCGTTCATGAGGATGATGCGCACCCGGGTAAACGCATCGTCATCGAGCTTGCTGATCGGCTTGCCGGCCATCTCCTTCCAGGTGAACTTCTGCTTCTCCAGCGGCGTGCCTTTGTTGTCGAAAATTCCGGATAGGGTCTCCATGGAGCCTCCGTTGTTATGCGTGGTATCAGGCATGGGGGATCGCCGCCGTATGAAATCGGCGACCTAGTAAAGAGGACCGGAGGCTTCGGCAAACGATTCGCACCGTTCAGCGGTCGAGGGAATCGCCGCCGATGAACGGTATATCGCAACTTTTAGACACATGAACCGCGTTCGGCGCAAAGCGCCGCGGTAGCGCGCGGCGCCGTTGCGCCTGCTCAGTCGGCCAGCTGCCTGAGCGCGGCCTCCCGCTCGTCGGCGGGATGCTCGGCGAGCGCCGCGACCGCCGCGTGAAAGCGCGCCCAATCGCGTTCGCTCTGTTCGAACAGTGCGGCAAACGCCGGCACCCAACGGTCGTACAGGCCGAACGGCACCAGGCTGGCGTTGTTCAGCGGCCGCGCGAACCAGCCATCGAAACGCCGCGAGCCGCCCCAGGCACCGTCGCGCAGGTGCCGGTAGTCACGCCGCAGCCGCGTGAATTCGGCCTGTTTGAGTGCCCGCAGCTCGGCCTGCGGCCTGTCCGAGGCATACAGCGCGGCCAGCCGCTCGCGCGTAGCCAGCAGCAGTTCGACCAACTGGCGATACTGCCGCTGCGCCTGGCCGTCCAGCGGCGGCAGGCCGCGCGCGCGGCGCCACTGGCGCAGTCCCTCGCGCTCGACGAAGGTGGCGTAGGACTCGTTGAACGCGGTGTCACCGGGCACGTAGAGACGCTGGTGCGCCAGCTCGTGGAACAGCAGCGCGGCAAGCTGCTCGTCATCACGGCGCAGCATCGAGCTGAGCAGCGGGTCGGCGAACCAGCCGAGCGTCGAATAGGCCTCGACGCCCGCCACGTGGGTGTCCAGCCCCTGCGCCTGCAGGCGCGCCGCCTCGCCGCGCGCGGCACCCTGGCGGTAATAGCCGCGGTAGGCCACGCAACCGGCGATCGGGAAGCAATGCTCGACCGGTTTCACCGAAAACGCTTCGGTGGCGAACAGGTTCCACACCACGTAGGGCCGCTGGATGTCCGCGTAGAGCCGGTAGCTGTCGTTGTCCGGCAGGCCCAGCGCGCTGCTGGCGAAACGGCGCGCCTCCAGCGCATGGGTCAGGCGCTGGCGCAACGCCGGGTCGCGGGTTTCATCGGCGATCACCCGCGCGACCGGCTCGCGCTGGCGCAGCAGTTCGAGCTGACCGACCGCCAGCTGGCTGTAATAGCTGCAACCATTCAGACCAACGGCAAGCAGCAGGGGAACCCAGCGCAGGGCGCGGTGGTCGATGGTGGCGGCGTTGGGCTTCGGCATCGGGAATCAACCGGTGAGTCGCAACCGGCGTCGTGCCGGGTCAGTCGGCACCCTACAAAGGCCGCGCGGCGGATGGCAATCCCACGCCGGCATTCGCTTTCGTTTCGCTAGCCGGGCGCCTGCTTCCCGGTCGGAGCCTTCCCGATGCGCGTTCTCATCGTTGCCCTGCTGCTTTCGCCCCTCGCCGGTTGTTCGCTGTGGATGCCCAAGCCCGACCCCAGCCAGGCCTGGGTCGACCTCCGGCCGCATGGCGAAACGCAGTTGCAGGCGCTGGCGGTGGACGGCAAGGCACTCGACGACGGCCGCTACTTCCAGGTCGAGCCGGGCAGCCGCACGCTGGAGATGCGCTATCGCTTCCAGGTCGAGGGCAGCAACATCGGCCCGACCAGCGCGCCGCTGCCGCGCGACTGCAAGCTGACCCTGGCTTACGACCGTTTCAATGCCGGCGCCCGCTATCGGCTGGTCGCCGGCGGCTACGGCTTCCGCCCCTGGGCCAAGCTCTACGACGAACACCAGTACGTGCTGGCGCGCGCCGAGGAAAAGGGCTGCGGCAACCTCGCCGAACGCTGAGGCCGGCGCCCGCCTGGCGCGGTTGAAAAGCCCCGGCATCTGGCGCAGGCTCGCAGGATCGTGACGAGGCAGTGGCCTCGTGCATGTTCGTCGAGGAACTCATCATGCGCCTGCCGCTCGCCCTGTTGATCGCTCTCGCCGTGACCGGCTGCGCCAGCCCGCTGCCGCCACACGATCCGCAGATGGCCTGGGTGGACATGCGCGCGCAGACCATCGACATCTTCATGTCCGACCGGCTGGACGGAAAGCGCACCTACGACGGGCGCTTCTTCCAGGTGCCGCCGGGCAGTCATGAACTCGAGGCGAACTACGAATTCGAAGTCAGTGGCGGCGGCCTCGGTCTGTTCGCCGAAACCCAGACCATGCGCTGCAGCATGATAGTGCGCTACGACCACTTCGAGGCCGGCAAGCGCTACCTGTTCCAGGCGCGCTCGCTCGGCTTCACGCCACAGGGCTGGCTGCTCGACGAACAGCGCAACGTGCTGGTCGAGGCGCAGGCCGAGCACTGCTATTGATGACAGAGGTACACGATGTCCCGTATTGCCCAGACCCGCTTTTCCGCCCTCGATCTGGCGCCGATCCGCGATGACGGCACGCCGGCACAGGCGCTGCACAATGCCCTGGCGCTGGCGCGGCATGTCGAAGGGCTCGGCTTCGAGCGCTTCTGGGTCGCCGAGCACCACAACATGGACGGCATCGCCAGCGCCGCCACTGCGGTGCTGATCGGCTACCTGGCCGCCAACACCACGCGCATCCGCCTCGGCGCCGGCGGCGTGATGCTGCCCAACCACGCGCCGCTGGTGATCGCCGAGCAGTTCGGCACGCTAGAGGCCCTATATCCCGGGCGCATCGATCTGGGCCTCGGCCGTGCGCCGGGTGCCGACCAGTTCACCGCGCACGCGCTGCGCCGCGACCGCATGGGCAGCGCCGACGACTTCCCGCAGGACGTCGAGGAACTGGAACGGTTGCTCGGCCCGCGCCAGCCGAACCAGCGCGTCATCGCCATGCCCGGCATGAACAGCAACGTGCCGATCTGGCTGCTCGGCTCCAGCCTGTTCAGCGCCCAGCTGGCCGCGGCCAAGGGCCTGCCGTATGCCTTCGCCTCGCATTTCGCGCCGCGCTTCATGCATCAGGCGATCAAGCTCTACCGCGACAACTTCCAGCCCTCGGCGGTCCTCGACAAACCCTACGTGATGCTCGGCGTACCGCTGATCGCCGCTGACAGCGACGAGCAGGCCGAGTACCTGGCGACCAGCGTCTACCAGCGCATCCTCGCGCTGATCCGCGGCCAGAGCCTGGTGCTGCGCCCGCCGGTGCCGAGCATGCACGGCCTGTGGCTGCCGCATGAGCAGCAGGCGGTGGGCGATTTCCTCGGCCTGGCGCTGATCGGCGGTGCGCAGAAGGTACGCGCGCGGCTCGACGTGCTGCTGGAGCAGACCCAGGCCGACGAGCTGATCTTCACCTGCGATCTGTACGAAACCGCCGACCGCCACCGCGCCTTCGAGATCCTTGCCGGGCTGAAGTGAGCCCGGCACGCCTCAGCGCGTGCTTCCGCATCAGCTGTCGTTGAGGCGGAAGCCGATCTTCACCGTGACCTGGAAGTGCGCCACCTGGCCGTCGCGGATGTGCCCGCGAATCTCGCCGACCTCGAACCATTCCAGGTTCTTCAGCGTCTTGCCCGCCTCGGCCACGGCGTTGCGGATCGCCTCGTCGACGCTGTTGCGCGACGAGCCGACGATCTCGATCTTCTTGTAGGTGTGATGGTCCGACATGCATGCCCCCTTGCGTTCGATGAGCCTCCGCTCGATTGAGGCCGTCCCTGCCTGAATTGAGGCTAGCAGAGCCACGCGAAGTTCAGCCGCCGCTGCAGCCATTCAGGCAATGCGCCGGTAGGCATAGTGCTGCGCCTTGAAGACCTGATTGAAATGCCGGCCCAGCGAATCGGCCTCCAGCAGCGCCTGCACTTCCGCCGCCGGCACCTGCTCGTAGCGGTACAGCGCGCCGCTGGCGAACTCCACCTCCAGCACCTGCTGCGCGGCGTCGTAACCCAGCGAACGCAGGCTGCTGGAGGCCACCGGCGCACGCTTCATCGCCGGCTGGTCCGGTTCACGGTTTGCGCTCTATCCGCTGATCGACGCCGCCGACGGCGAACTGCGGCTCCTGGCCCTGCCAGAGCAGCCGGTTATCGGCGCCTTCGACCGACACCTGCGCCGGCGCATCGAAGCGCAGCTCCAGCTCGTGCTCGGCGCCGCTCACCTCGACGACCGCCGGCTCGGCTCCGGCCACGATGGCCGTGCGCACACGGTTGCGGTTGGTGTCCACACTCAGGCGGCCAACGGTGTCGGCCTGCACGCTGTTCTCGGCGCCGGAAACGGTCAGCGCGGCGGCACGCTGCAGGCTCACCTGATGATCCGAGCCGTAGACCTCGACCGCGCCGCAGTCGCCGGTCAGCTGGATGCGGTTGCCGTTACCGGAGATGTTCACTGCCTGGCCGTTGCACGGCACGTCCCGCGACAGGCCGATGCCGTCCAGTTCGATGACGGCGGCCTGCACCGCGGCGGATGCCAGCAGGCCGGCGAGCAGGGCCGGGGCGAAAAAGATCGGGTGCATCTGGAACATCCTTTTTTTGCGCGAAGGGGCTCGCCGCAGGGGCCGTCGAACACGCCACGCGGCGATGCGCATAGGACTCGACGGTCACGCCGGAGTTCTGCCGCGGCGCCGGGTCAGCCCGGCGACGGGCGCGCCGCGTGAAGCTCCGCACGCAACCACTCGGCCAGCCGCTCGGCGCGCCGGCCGACACGCCGCGTCGGCACCCACAGCGCCAGCCGCGCCGAGGTCTCGACGAAACCCCAGGGCGCCAGCAGGCGGCCGCTGGCCAGGTCGTCGGCGACCAGCTGCTGCGGGGCGATGGCTACGCCAAGCCCGGCCAGCGCGGCTTCCAGCAGGAAATACAGGTGCTCGAAGCTCTGCCCCAGCCGCAGCCGTGCCGGCTCCAGCCCCTGCTGCTGTGCCCAGCTCGGCCAGGCCTGCGGTCGCGAGGCCGGGTGCAGCAACGGCTCATCGAGCAGCGCCGCCGCCGGCAGGGCACGCAGCGCGGCGCACCGCGGATGATGCGGGCTGAGCACCGGGCCGATGCGCTCGGCGTCCAGCTCGAACACCTGCATGTCGGCCGGCCACGGCGGTTCGGCGTACCACAGCGTGGCATCCAGGCCGGGGCGGCGCGGGTCCAGCTCGCCCTCGCTGGCCGACAGTTGCAGGCGCAGTTCCGGCAGGTCGCGGTTGAGCCGGTCCAGCCGCGGAATGAACCAGCGCGCCAGCAGGCTGCCCGGACAGCCGAGCACGAACGGCGCCTCGGCGGTATCGCGTCGAAGCTCGTCGCAGGCGCCGCGCAGCCGGGCGAAGGCCTCGCCACTCGCTTCGCCCAGCCGACGCCCGGCATCAGTGAGTTTTACGCCGCGCCCTTCCTTTTGCAGCAGCGCCACCCCGAGGGTTTCCTCGAGCGTTCGTAGCTGCCGGCTGATGGCCCCGTGGGTGACGTGCAGCTCATCGGCGGCGCGCTTCAGGCTGCCCAGGCGGGCAACAGCCTCGAAGGCACGCAGCGCGTTGAGGGGAGGAAGCTCGGTTGCCATAGGTGAGTTTTCCTGACGTATTGCGGCGATCTTATCGCTTTTCCGCAAGGGCCTGCAGCCGTAAGCTCGCCCTCATACCTGCCGTAGGGTGGAAAACCCGCGAAGCGATTTTCCACCGTCGATCACGATGGTGGACAAGGCTGCGCCGTTGTCCACCCTACGGTCACCCCGACTGCGTACACCGGCACCCAATCAAGGAGCGCTCCATGACCTCATACCGCACCGGCCCGGACAACCGCGGGCTGTTCGGCCGCTTCGGCGGCCAGTTCGTCGCCGAAACCCTGATGCCGCTGATTAACGAGCTGGCCGCCGAGTACGAGAAGGCCAAGAGCGATCCGGCTTTCCAGGAAGAGCTGGCCTACTTCCAGCGCGACTACATCGGCCGCGCCAGCCCGCTGTACTACGCCGAGCGCCTCACCGAGCACTTCGGCGGCGCGAAGATCTACCTGAAGCGCGAAGACCTGAACCACACCGGCGCGCACAAGATCAACAACTGCATCGGCCAGATCCTCCTGGCCAAGCGCATGGGCAAAAAACGCATCATCGCCGAGACCGGCGCCGGCATGCACGGCGTGGCCACCGCCACCGTGGCCGCGCGCTTCGGCATGCAGTGCGTGGTCTACATGGGCACCACCGACATCGATCGCCAGCAGGCCAACGTCTTCCGCATGCGCCTGCTCGGCGCCACGGTGATCCCGGTCACCGCCGGCACCGGCACCCTCAAGGACGCCATGAACGAGGCGCTGCGCGACTGGGTGACGAACGTCGACAACACCTTCTACCTGATCGGCACCGCCGCCGGCCCGCACCCCTACCCGGCCATGGTCCGCGACTTCCAGTCGGTGATCGGCAACGAAGTGCGCGAGCAGATCATGCAGAAGGAAGGCCGCCTGCCCGACTCGCTGGTCGCCTGCATCGGCGGCGGCTCCAACGCCATCGGCCTGTTCCACCCGTTCCTCGACGATAAAAGCGTGCAGATCGTCGGCGTCGAAGCAGCTGGCCACGGCATCGACACCGGCAAGCATGCCGCCAGCATGGCCGGTGGCGCGCCGGGCGTGCTGCACGGCAACCGCACCTTCCTGCTGCAGGACGCCGACGGCCAGATCACCGACGCGCACTCGATCTCCGCCGGCCTCGACTACCCCGGCGTCGGCCCCGAGCACGCCTGGTTGCACGAGATCAAGCGCGTCGAGTACGTGCCGATCACCGACGACGAAGCGCTCGAAGCGTTCCACCAGTGCTGCCGCCTGGAAGGCATCATCCCGGCGCTGGAAAGTGCCCACGCCCTGGCCGAAGCCTTCAAGCGCGCCGCCAGGCTGCCCAAGGAGCACCTGATGGTGGTCAACCTCTCCGGTCGTGGCGACAAGGACATGCAGACCGTAATGCACCACATGAGCCAAAAAGTAGAACAACAGCAGGAGAAGCACGCATGAGCCGCCTGCAGAGCCGCTTTGCCGAGCTGAAACAACAGAACCGCGCGGCGCTGGTGACCTTCGTCACCGCCGGCGACCCGGATTACGCCACCTCGCTGGCGATCCTCAAGGGCCTGCCCGAAGCTGGCGCCGACGTCATCGAACTGGGCATGCCATTCACCGACCCGATGGCCGACGGCCCGGCGATCCAGCTGGCCAACATCCGCGCGCTGGCGGCCAAGCAGAACCTGCCGAAGACGCTGCAGATGGTCCGCGAATTCCGCGAAACCAACGCCGGCACGCCGCTGGTGCTGATGGGCTACTACAACCCGATCTTCGCCTATGGCGTCGAACGCTTCGTCGCCGATGCGAAAGAGGCCGGCGTCGACGGCCTGATCGTCGTCGACCTGCCGCCGGAGCATAACGACGAGCTGTGCGACCCGGCCCAGGCCGCCGGCATCGACTTCATCCGCCTGACCACCCCGACCACCGACGACCAGCGCCTGCCCACCGTGCTCAACGGCAGCTCGGGCTTCGTCTACTACGTCTCGGTGGCCGGCGTGACCGGCGCCGGTTCGGCGACCCTGGAACACGTCGAGGAAGCGGTGGCGCGCCTCAAGCGCCACACCGATATTCCGGTATGCGTGGGCTTCGGCATCCGCACGCCGGAGCAGGCCGCGGCCATCGCCCGGCTGACCGAGGGCGTGGTGGTCGGCTCGGCACTGATCGACCAGATCGCCAGCGCCAAAAGCCCGGAACAGGCGGTGCAAGGCGTGCTGGGCCTGTGCCGCGAACTCAGCACCGGCGTGCGCAACGCCCGCGGCGGCGCCCGCGGCTGAACATCCCCGCTCCACACGTAGGGTGGAAAACGGCGCAGCCTTTTCCACCGGCCGGAACGCCGCAACGGCCCAGCGCCGGTGGATGATCGCCCAGGCGGTCATCCACCCTACGCGCCACGCTTGAGCGACACGCGCTTTCCGCGCGCCCTCACACAGCACCTCCCACTCGTCGAGCATCGATGATCGCTATCGATCCGGCTGATTTCGCCCCGGCGCGCCGAGCGCGTAGCATGCTGCGCACGCCCCGATTCGAATCACGCTGAGGAGATCGTCATGTCCGACAAGAGCTACATCCCGCCGAAAGTCTGGGTTCACGACGCACCGTCCGGCGGCCAGTTCGCCAACATCAACGCACCGACCGCCGGCGCGCGGGTGCAGCGGGCGCTGCCGGTGGGCAAGCATCCGCTGCAGCTGTATTCGCTGGCGACGCCCAACGGCGTGAAGGTCAACATCATGCTCGAGGAACTGCTCGCCAGCGGCCATGCCGGCGCCGAGTACGATGCCTGGCCGATCCGTATCGGCGATGGCGACCAGTTCGGCAGCGGCTTCGTCGAGGTCAACCCGAACTCCAAGATTCCCGCGCTGGTCGATCACAGCGCCGAAGGCGGGCCGCTGCGGGTGTTCGAGTCCGGCTCGATCCTGGTCTACCTCGCGGAGAAATTCGGCGCCTTCCTGCCCAAGGAACTACGCGCACGCACCGAGACGCTGAACTGGCTGTTCTGGCAGATGGGCTCGGCGCCGTTCCTCGGCGGCGGCTTCGGCCACTTCTACGCCTACGCGCCGGAGAAATACGAATACCCGATCAACCGCTACGCGATGGAAGCCAAGCGTCAGCTCGACGTGCTCGACCGCCAGCTGGCCGAGCACCGCTACGTCGCCGGTGACGACTACAGCATCGCCGACATGGCGATCTGGCCGTGGTACGGCGTGCTGGCGCTGGGTGAGCTGTACGGCGCCGGCGAGTTCCTTTCGGTGCAGGACTACCAGCACGTGCAGCGCTGGGCTGCCGAGATTGCCGCACGCCCGGCCGTCATCCGTGGCCGCAAGGTCAACCGCACCTGGGGCGAGGAATCGGAGCAGGCGCCTGAGCGCCACAGCACCGCCGATCTCGACTGAGCGCGCCGCGCGGTTCGTAGGGTGGAAAACGGCAATGCCCTTTCCACCTTGCCCGCGTCCCGAACGGTGGATAAGCGCGCTGCGCGTTATCCACCCTACGCGCTATCTCACTTGCGCAACATGACGGCGAGATCCGTCTTTCCGTTTCATCCGGCCCTCGCGCATCAGGAGGCCGAGAAGGCTCCACGACAGACCCGTAGGGTGGAAAACGGCGCAGCCTTTTCCACGCGCCCACGCGTTACGTCCGGGCTGCCTTCGCTACCCCTTCGGAATCGATTCCGGACGCAGATAGGGCAGCATGTGCGCCACGTAATCCGCCTTGCCGAGCGCGATCCCTTCCTTGCGCAAGATCGAATACGCGGTCATCACGTGGAAATAGAACTGCGCCAGCGTCCAGTCACGCGCGTACTGCTCCGCGGTCAGGTCGAAGATCATCCCGTTTGCCAGCTCGTGGGCGATGGGCTTGTCCGCGGTGGCATCCAGCGCATCGGCTGCGAGGCCGTCGAGCAACGCCACCGTCTCATCGATCCGGGCATAGGCATCGGCCAGCGTGCCCGGCCGCTCACCCGCCTGCCGCCCCTCGTCCAGCAACTCGTTGATGACAGCCGGAAAGGCCTCGCCTCTCAGCCGGCAAACGGCCTCGCGCGCCTGCACGCAGGCAAAGCGCACCTGCGTCGACAGCGGAAACATATCCGGCGCCAGCCGCGCGGATAACAACCCCTGCGCCTCCGCTTCCGGTAGCTGGGCCTGCGCCTTCTTCAGCCAGCCTGCGAGGGTTTTGAGCATTTGCGTATAGGTTGGAATGAGGAGTGTTGTTAGCTGCATGGGTGCTTACCTAGTGGGACTGAGTGCTAAGCCAAAGAAATTGACAGGGGGCTATGAAAATAGCCCCCTGAACGGTAAATAATCTGTCCCCATTAATCCTTAATAATCAGCTAGCCTCAGGATAGAAATCCTCAAAAATAAAGAAATTTATTGATTACCTATCGCTTCGATATTCTGATCTCTACCTGAAAAAAACGCTTGGATCAATTCGCGCCGCGAATCGGCGTCTGCTTGAGCAAAGTTATTAGCTCTCAGGCCGGTGACTTCTTCTGCCACGCAGCCTTGTTTCCCTGCTTTCCCGGGACACGCTCAATTTGATTCGTATCCGCGAGCTTATAGAAAACCTCCTTCATGGTGTTCTCTGAGCGTATGCCAGTTAGCTCGCGTGCAATGGCGTTCGTGATTTCAGTCTGTCCCGGTTTATTTAAATACTCCATCACCAGTTGTTCGGGCGAACCGAGCGGCTCGTGCCGAAGAATGACCATGAGCGATTCATCTTTCTCGACAATCTCCGGTTTCTTCAAGCGGAGCTTGTGCATAGATTCGAACGCCGTCTTCATGCCCTCGCCAGCATCCTTGTTCGGCGGATTCCTAAACTTGTTGATCAAGCGGACCATCTTGGGATTGCGCGCGGCCTGTGTTTTGGTTATTCGATCAACGGTCACGTGACCTGGTAGCCGGCCGGGGCTTTCAATCTCTATTCGGTTGTCAAATATCCTTATCTGCACGTCCGTTTGGATGCTGTAGTCCCGGTGCAAAACTGCGTTTGTGACAATTTCATGCAGCGCTTCGTGCGGATACGAGATGGACATTAACCCATTCGGCGTAACTTTCTGGATCTCTTCAACAAGGCTCTTCGTCTTGTCGACGGCTTCGTAGATCAGGTTATACGCGGGTCCTTCTATAGTTAGTGGGTCGAAAGCTAGGGTGTCTCTTTCACCTTCGTCGCTCTTGGTTCTGTAGCGGAGAATTTTGATCGAAGACCGCTTGGCGAGGGGTGCTTGGGGCAAATCATGGAACAGCATCGTGGCTGCGACCGTTGGCGCACCCTCGACAATGACCTCCTGCTTATCTAGGAATTCTTCCGGCTCTGCGCTCGGGAAAACGCTGAGCAGAAAATCAATGATGACGGCTGAGTTTGTAATACGGTCCAGTTTGTAGTCGAGCTTCTCATCTTCGAACGACACGATGCCTTTGTCGTATTCGAGCTGCTTTACTGCGGCGGCATCGTTCAATGCGAGGTTTTGTGCGCTTCTTCGGACATATGGCTTTCCGTTTGACGCAACAATTATGCTTTTGACCTTTTTTGCAAAAAGATGGAGTAATAACCCTGGCCGACCGTCATGAGACAGGAATTCTGCGCTGTAATGCTTCCCAAGGGGGGATAACTTCTCAACGGTATCCAAGTGAGCGTTTGCGTCCTCTTCGGTAGCGAACCCACTCCACTCGAGTGAAGGGCCCTCCGTCGTCTCTACTTCTTCGAGCCCAACGAAAACCTCGCCCCCGCTGGTATTACAGAGTGCCGAAACAGTTTTTGTCAGTGACGCCGGCGAAATCTCGGCGCTTTTAAAGTCGAGGAAGTGTGATTCACGAAACTCGAGCAGTAGGGCGAGCTCTTCGTCGGTAAGTTTTTTGGTTGGAATATCCATGAAGTTTCCTGAGCGGAAAAAAGGGCCCGGAGCGAGGGGGGTCAATTTTTTTCGTTATGGCACAGCAGCAGATCTTCTTTTAGCACCATGTCGACTACAACGACAAAGGAGCGCCTGCGACATCGGGTTGGCGACGGGCTTCAGTTCGCTGCTGGTATGCAGCGTGACCTTGTCGTGCGTGGCGCTCTGGATGGCGGCGAGCTTCCAGTTCTTGACCTCAAGTACGAGGATGCCGCGACGCGGGTGCAGCACGTCGAAATCGGGGTAGCGTGCTTTGGGCCCGACCGGGACGTTGGTCCAGTAGCGGTAATCGTCTTCCAGCAGCGTTTCCAGCCGCTCGGGAAAGCGCCGCTCGCCGGGTGTGTCGAACTGGCATTGCGAGCGAACAGGGGAAAAGCGCGCCATCTGTACCTTCCTTGGTAGCGGACCGGTGCAGATCGTAGCGTCGCAGCGGAACCGTGATCGAATGCGCAGTTGCTGCGCGTAATGGCACGTTAGCGACAGCCGAGGTGCCGGTAAAGCGCGCGACGAATTAATCCATGTTTTTCTTGCCGCTATCTGATTGCCGGTCGGTAATCCGGTTGCCCCGACCGATAGATAGCGGGACAGCGACGCAGGTTGCTGCTGTACAGCGTCGCCGCCAAACTCGAGCTTCCGCCCGCCTCTCGATGCGACTCCACCGATGAAAACCAACCTCGACGAAATGCTCGCCTTTGTCAGCGTGGTCGACAGTGGCTCGATCAGTGCCGCGGCCGAGCAGCTGGAACAGACCGCTTCGGGCGTCAGCCGGGCGTTGAGTCGGCTGGAAGAGAAGCTGGCGGTTACGCTGTTGCGGCGCACCACGCGGCGGCTGGAGCTGACCGAGGAAGGCGCAGCGTTTCTCGCCCAGGCGCGGCGGATTCTGGCCAGCGTCGAGGAAGCCGAGGAGCAGATGGCGCTGCGCCGGCAGGCGCCGGCCGGGCGCTTGCGGGTCAATACCGCGTCGCCGTTCATGCTGCATGTGATCGTGCCGCTGATCGGCGATTTCCGTGCACGCTTTCCGCTGATCGAGCTGGAGCTGTACAGCGATGACCGCATCGTCGATCTGCTGGAGCGGCGCATTGATCTGGCCATCCGCATCGGCCCGCTGCCCGATTCCAGCCTGCATGCACGGCCGCTGTACCACACCCTGCGCCGGGTGCTGGCGAGCCCGGCCTATCTGGCGCGGCATGGCACGCCGCAGCGGGTCGAGGAGCTGGCGGATCACAGCCTGATCGGCTTTACCGAGCCGGATCGCCTCAACGACTGGCCACTGCGCCATGCACTGGGCGAAAGCTGGCGGATTGCCCCGGCGCTGCGGGCCTCCAGCGGCGACACGGTGCGCGAGCTGGCGCTGGCCGGTGAGGGGCTGGCGTGCCTGTCCGATTTCATGACCGACAGAGATCGCCAGCGCGGCGCGCTGGTGGAGGTGCTGGCGGCGCAGCGGGTCGACGTGCGCCAGCCGATCAACGCGGTGTATTACCGCAACAGCGCGCTGGCCTCGCGCATCGCCTGTTTTCTGGATTACCTCAGCGAGCACCTGGGCGCGGATGCGGCGCGCTGAAGCTCGCTATCGCTCGCGGCGCGACATGGGAACGGCGACACTGCTTTCGATGCTACCGGGCAGTGCATCGCCTTCCTGCTCGTAAGGCTCGATCTCGTCCCGGGCGCGCTGCCAGTGTTCGGCTTCCTGACCGTCGGGGCGGCCCTCGGCGTCCCATATCTCGTAGGCGCGTTGGCGAATGCGTTCCTCGATATTCATGGCTGGACCTCCGCTAACAGGCCGGCGACGGCCGGCCGCTATGCAGGAGAATGGCAGCTTCAGTGATTGCTTCCAGCCCGGGCGACGAGCGTATTCGGTTTCACCGGAACACCGGGCTGCGGAACCGTCGCCGCGCACGCGGTCTTAGCTCTGGATAAATGGCGCCGACTGGCGTTTCATTCGCTTCGCGCCGCGCCCGGATTGGGCCGGCGTTTCGCCTTCTTCACACAGGACCCATCGATGAGCCTCGCCCCCAATGCAGGACGCCTGCCCGACCCGCATACCCTCACCCACCTGCCGCGCCTGGTGGCGCGCTACTACAGCGACCGCCCGGATCCGTCCGACCCGGCGCAGCAGGTGGCGTTCGGCACCTCCGGGCACCGCGGCTCCTCGCTCAAGGGCAGCTTCAACGAGTGGCACATCCTCGCCACCACCCAGGCGATCTGCGATTACCGCCGCCAGGAAGGCATCGACGGCCCGCTGTTCATGGGCATGGACACCCACGCACTGTCCGAGCCGGCGTTCATCTCCGCGCTGGAAGTGCTGGCGGCCAACGGCATTCAGACGCGCATCGACGCCGGTTGCGCGGAAACCAGCGGCGAGCCGGGCTATACGCCGACCCCGGCAATTTCCAACTCGATCCTCAGCTACAACCGCGGCCGTAGCAGCGGGCTGGCCGATGGCATCGTCATCACGCCGTCGCACAACCCGCCGGGCGATGGCGGCTTCAAGTACAACCCCACCAACGGCGGTCCGGCCGATACCGGCGTGACCAAGTGGATTCAGGAGCGCGCCAATGCGCTGCTGGTCGCCGGACTCGATGGCGTCAAGCGCATGGATTACCGCCAGGCGCTGCAGGCCTCGACCACCCAACGCTTCGATTTCATCGACGCCTATGTCGGCGGGCTGGAACGGGTGATCGACCTCGCCGCCATCCGCGATTCCGGCCTGAAGTTCGCCGTCGACCCGCTGGGCGGCGCCGGCGTGCACTACTGGCCGCGCATTGCGGAGCGCTTCGGCCTGCCGCTGGAGGTGCTGTCCACGGTGGTCGACCCGACCTTCCGCTTCATGCGCCTGGACTGGGACGGCAAGATCCGCATGGACTGCAGCTCGCCACATGCCATGGCCGGGCTGATCGAGAACAAGGACCGCTTCGACGTCGCCTTTGCCTGCGACACCGACCACGACCGCCACGGCATCGTCACCCGCTCCGGCGGGCTGATGAACCCCAACCATTACCTGGCGGTGGCCATCGAATACCTGTTCACCCATCGTCCGGGCTGGAGCGCCGAGGCCGGCATCGGCAAGACGCTGGTGTCCTCGTCGATGATCGACCGCGTCGCCGCCGGCATCGGCCGGCGTCTGGTGGAAGTGCCGGTGGGCTTCAAGTGGTTCGTCGACGGCCTGATGGACGGCAGCCTGGGCTTCGGCGGCGAGGAATCGGCCGGTGCATCGTTCCTCGACCTCAACGGCAACGCCTGGTCCACCGACAAGGACGGGCTGATCCTCGGCCTACTCGCCGCAGAGATCACCGCGGTCACCGGCCAGGACCCGAGCCAGCGTTACGCCGCGCTGACCGAGCGCTTCGGCGCGCCGGTGTACCAGCGCATCGACGCTGCCGCCAACCGCGAGCAGAAGGCGCGTCTGGGCAAGCTGTCGGCGTCGCAGGTCAGCGCCAAGGAGCTGGCCGGCCAGCCGATCACCCGCATCCTCACCGAGGCGCCGGGCAACGGCGCGGCCATCGGCGGGCTGAAGGTGGAGACGGCAAACGGCTGGTTCGCCGCGCGGCCGTCCGGCACCGAGGACGTGTACAAGATCTACGCCGAGAGCTTCGACGGCGAGGCGCACCTCAAGCGCATCCAGGCCGAAGCCAAGGCGCTGGTGGACTCGGTGCTGGCCGGCTAATCGGCAGCCGCGCCGCGCGCAGTCAGTGACGCGCCGGCACGGCTTCGGCGCCGCCCTCCTCGGCAGACGGGGCCGCGCGGCCGCAGACGCTCTTCTTCATCTTGCCGATCACCTGCAGGCAGAGGTCGCTGTGCGGCATGATCCGACAGGCCAGCACCGTGCCCTGCGCCAGCTCCTCGGCGCTGACATGGGCCTGGCTCATCACCTTCGCCTCGTAGCTGCCCTGGGTCACCTGCACCTTGCACACGCCGCAGCCGCCGCCGCGACAGCCCAGCGGGATGCCGCGCCGGCCGAGGCGCGCCATGCCGTGCAGCACCGATTCGTGCTCGTCGCAGGGATAGTGCTCGGCGGTGTCTTCGATGGTGATCTGATGCTTCATCATCGCCCTCACTCTGCCGAATTGAGCCCAAGCGCTGCGAGCGCGGCACGGGCGCAGGCTTCGTCCTGCTCCTCGCTGCCGCCGGAGACGCCGACGCCACCGATGCAGCGCCCCTCGACGAGGATCGGCAAACCGCCGCCGAGCACCACCAGCCGTGGCCGGGTGGTCAGACCGACGTGCAGACGCGGGTTGTCGCCGATCACCTCCAGCCACTGGCCGGTGGGAAAACCGAAGCTGGCGGCGGTGTAGGCCTTGTCGACGGCGATGCTTTCCGAGTGCAGGAACGCCTCGGCCATGCGCAGATAGGCCAGCGTGTTGCCGCTGCGGTCGACCAGCGCGACATGCACGCGGATGCCCAGCCGCTCGGCGCAGTCCAGCGCTGCCTGCGCGGCGACGGCGGCGCCGCGCCAGTCGAGGCGCGGCCCCTGGGATTGGAGGAAATCGCGATGGGTCATGATGCGGCCTCCCCTGCCTGGTCGCGCGCCGCGATCTCCGCCGCGCGCAGCAGGTCGGCCGGTATGCCGCCGATCGACCAGCCAACTTCGCCGGCCACGGCAAAACACTCGCGCGGGCGTCTGCTGCGCAGCGCCGCATCGCGCCGCAGCACACGTCGCGAGTACTCTTGCGCGAACTGCAAGACCGGGAACCCGCATGAGCCTCGATGACATCGACTTCGCCGAACGCTATCGCCAGCACCTGCGCCGCAGCGCCCGTCCCTCAAAGCCGCCCAGCGCCTGGGACAAGCGCGCAGCCGAACTGGCAGGCAAACCGCTGGGCGGCGCCTATACCGACGCCTTCATAAGGCTCATGGACCTCAGCGGCGCGCGCAGCCTGCTGGATATCGGCTGCGGTCCCGGCACCCTGTGCCTGCCGCTGGCCACGCAGTTCGAACGGATCTACGCGCTGGACTACAGCCCCGGCATGCTAGCCTGCCTGCAGGCGCGCCTCGACGAATCGGGCGTGGACAACGTGCAGCCGCTGCAATGCGCCTGGGAGGATGACTGGAGCGCGGTGCCGGTGTGCGACATCCTGATCGCCTCGCGCTCGGGTCTGGTCGACGACCTGGATGCCGCGCTGGAGAAGATTCACCGGCATACCCGGCTGCGGGCCTACATGACCCAGCTGGCCGGCGGACATTTCATCGATCCGGCCATCGCCCGCCTGCTCGGACGCGAGCAGGCCAGCGTGCCGGACTACATCTACACGCTCAACCTGCTGCACCAACGCGGCATTCATCCACGCCTGGACTATATCGAGCTGCCCAGTCGCCTGGCCGGCTGCGCCACTTTCGAGGAATTCGCCGAGCGCGTCGCCTGGTCGCTTGGTCCGCTCGACGACGTGCAGCGCGAAAGCCTGGCCGGCTGGTACCACGCCGACCCGGAGCGCGCCTGCCAGGGCGGCGCGCCGATGCGCTGGGCCTTCATCGGCTGGACGGTACCGTCGGCCACCACCACCTAACGGCGGTGGCCAGCGCGGTTATTCCACGGTGACGGACTTGGCCAGGTTGCGCGGCTGGTCGACGTCGGTGCCGCGCAGCACGGCGACGTAGTAGGACAACAGCTGCAGCGGCACGGTGTAGAGGATCGGTGCCAGCGCATCGTGGATGTGCGGCATGTTCACCACGAAGGTGCCCTCGCCATTCTCCAGCCCGGCGGCGCCATCGGCGAAGACGATCAGCTCGCCGCCGCGTGCGCGCACTTCCTGCAGGTTGGACTTGAGCTTCTCCAGCAGCTCGTTGTTCGGCGCCACGGTGACCACCGGCATGTCGGCATCCACCAGCGCCAGCGGGCCGTGCTTGAGCTCGCCGGCCGGGTAGGCTTCGGCGTGGATGTAGGAGATTTCCTTGAGCTTGAGTGCCCCTTCCATCGCCACCGGATACTGCGCGCCACGGCCGAGGAACAGCGTGTGGTGCTTCTCGGCGAAGTGTTCGGCGACCTTCTCCACCGTGGTGTCCATCGCCAGCGCTTCGCCCAGGCGCGTCGGCAGGCGGCGCAATTCGGCCACCAGCTCGGCTTCCCTGGCCGCCGTCAGGCTGCCGCGCACCTGGCCGAGGGCCAGGGTCAGCAGCATCAGCCCGGTCAGCTGGGTGGTGAAGGCCTTGGTCGAGGCGACGCCAATTTCCGGCCCGGCCTGGGTCAGCAGGCAGAGGTCGGATTCGCGCACCAGCGAGCTGATGCCGACGTTGCAGATCGCCAGGCTGGCCAGATAGCCGGCGTCCTTGGCATTACGCAGCGCGGCCAGGGTATCGGCGGTCTCGCCGGACTGGGAGATGGTGACGAACAGGCTGTCGGGTTGCACCACCACCTTGCGGTAGCGGAACTCGCTGGCGACCTCGACCTGGCAGGGAATCCCGGCCAGCTCTTCGAGCCAGTAACGCGCAACCATGCCGGCGTGGTAGCTGGTACCGCAGGCGACGATCTGCACGTTGCGCACCTTGGCGAACAGCTCGGCGGCCTGCGGACCGAACGCCTGCACGAGCACCTGGTTTTCGCCCAAGCGACCTTCGAGGGTGCGCTGCACGACTTTGGGCTGCTCGTGGATTTCCTTGAGCATGAAGTGGCGGTACTCGCCCTTGTCAGCCGCCTCGGCGCCTTCGTGATATTGCACCGCTTCGCGCTGCACCGGCTGGCCGGCGGCGTCCCAGATCTGCACGCTGTCGCGGCGAATCTCGGCGATGTCGCCTTCTTCCAGGTACATGAAGCGGTCAGTGACCTGACGCAGCGCCAGCTGGTCGGAGGCGAGGAAGTTCTCGCCCAGTCCGAGGCCGATCACCAGCGGGCTGCCGCTGCGCGCGGCGAGCAGGCGATCCGGCTGGCGCGCCGAGATCACTGCCAGGCCGTACGCGCCGTGCAGTTCCTTGACCGCCGCCTTGAGCGCCACGGTGAGGTCGCCGAACTCGTCGAGCTTGTGGTGCAGCAGGTGGACGATGACTTCGGTATCGGTATCGGAGGTGAAGCTGTAGCCCAACGCCTTGAGCTGCGCGCGCAGGGCTTCGTGATTCTCGATGATGCCGTTGTGCACCACGGCCAGATCATCGCCGGAGAAATGCGGGTGGGCGTTGCGCTCGCACGGCGCGCCGTGGGTGGCCCAGCGGGTGTGCGCGATGCCCAGACGACCGGCCAGCTGCGCCTCGGTCTGCGCCTGTTCCAGCTCGGCGACCTTGCCGGTGCGGCGCAGGCGCTGCAACGTTCCGGCGCCATCCAGCACGGCGACGCCGGCACTGTCGTAGCCGCGGTATTCCAGGCGCTTGAGGCCTTCGAGCAGGATCGCGGTGATGTTGCGTTCGGCGACGGCGCCAACGATGCCACACATGGGTCAGGTCTCCAGATTGGGTTCGATGGCCGCGCAGATCAGTCTGACGCCACGGGCCTGAATGGATGCGCGCGCCGCGTCGGTGAGGCGCTCGTCGGTGATCAGGGTGTGGATCCTGCCCCAGGGCAGTTCCAGATTGGGGATGCGCCGGCCGATCTTGTCGGACTCGGCCAGCACGATGACTTCGCGGGCAACCTCGGCCATCACCCGCGACAGCCCCAGCAGTTCGTTGAAGGTGGTGGTGCCACGCTCCAGATCAATGCCGTCGGCACCGATGAACAGCTGGTCGAAATCATAGGAGCGCAGCACCTGTTCGGCCACCTGGCCCTGGAAGGACTCGGAATGCGGGTCCCAGGTGCCTCCGGTCATCAGCAGCACCGGCTCGTGCTCCAGCTCGCGCAGCGCGTTGGCCACGTTCAGCGAGTTGGTCATCACCACCAGCCCGTGCGTGTGGCCGAGTTGGGGAATCATCGCGGCGGTGGTGGTACCGCTGTCGATGATGATCCGCGCATGCTCGCGGATGCAGCCAACCGCGGCGCGGGCGATGGCCTGCTTGGCCGGCGAGACCGGCTGCACGCCGTCGCCGATCAGCTCCTGCGGCAGCGACACCGCGCCGCCGTAACGGCGCAGCAGCAGACCATTCTTCTCGAGCGCGGCGAGGTCCTTGCGAATGGTGACTTCGGAGGTTTCGAAGCGCTGCGACAGCTGATCGACGCTCACCTCGCCCTGCTCGGCGAGCAGTGCAAGGATGGCGTGGCGGCGTTGCGGTGTGTTGCGCTTCGACATCAGCTATGTTTCGATCCGAAAGTTACAGGCGCGAATCAAAACATAAAGCGTTTGAAGGCTGCAAGCGAAGTGTTCAGGACTTCTTCTTCACCGGCCTCTGCCAGCCGTCGATGTTGCGCTGCCGACCGCGGCCGAGGCCAAGGGTATGTGCCGGCACGTCCTCGGTGATCACCGAACCGGCGCCGGTGGTAGCACCGTCGCCGAGCGTGAGCGGCGCCACCAGCGAGCTGTTGGAGCCGATGAACACGTCTTCGCCCATCACCGTGCGGAACTTGTTGGCGCCGTCGTAGTTGCAGGTGATGGTGCCGGCGCCGATGTTGGTCCGCGCACCGATCTCGGCGTCGCCCAGGTAGCTCAGATGGCCGGCCTTGGCGCCCTCGCCGAGAACCGCGTTCTTCAGTTCGACGAAATTGCCGACGTGCGCCTTGCGGCCGAGCACCGCGCCGGGACGCAGCCGCGCAAACGGCCCGCAGTCGGCGCCCTCGCCCACCTCGGCGCCTTCCAGGTGCGAATTGGCCTTGATGATCGCGCCTTTGCGCAGGACGCTGTCCTTGATCACGCAATTGGGGCCGATCTGCACGTCGTCCTCGATCACCACGCGGCCTTCAAGCAGCACGTTGACGTCGATCAGCACGTCGCGACCGACCGCAACCTCGCCCCGCAGGTCAAAACGCGCCGGATCGCGCAGGGTGACACCTTGCGCCATCAGCCGCCGCGCCGCGCGCTGCTGGTAGTGGCGCTCCAGCTCCGCCAGCTGAATGCGGTCGTTGGCGCCCTGCACCTCCATTGCGTCCAGCGGTTGCTCGGTGGCGACGCGCAGACCGTCCGCGACCGCCATCGCGATCACGTCGGTCAGGTAGTACTCGCCCTGTGCATTGCTGTTGGACAGGCGGCCCAGCCATTCACCGATCCGCGCGCCCGGTACGGCGAGAATGCCGGTATTGCCTTCGCGGATGGCCCGCTGCGCGGCGCTGGCATCCTTGTGCTCGACGATGGCCTGCACCTCGCCCTGAGCGTCGCGCACGATGCGGCCGTAACCGGTCGGATCAGCAAGCTCGACGGTGAGCAGCGCGAGCTGGTCGGGGCCGACCTTGTGCAGCAGTCGCTGCAGGGTATCGGTTTCGATCAGCGGTACGTCGCCATAGAGGATCAGCACCCGCTCGGCCGTCAAGTTCGGCAGCGCCTGCGCCACCGCGTGGCCGGTACCGAGCTGCTCGGCCTGTACGACATAGCTCAGATCGTCACCCGCCAGGCGCTGACGTACCTGTTCGGCACCGTGACCGATCACCACCTGGATGCTCTTGGGCTGCAGCGCGCGGGCGGTGTCGATGACGTGGCCGAGCATGGACTGCCCGGCCACCGGATGCAGGACCTTCGGCAGGGCGGAACGCATGCGGGTGCCCTGACCAGCGGCGAGGATGACAATATCAAGAGACATGACGGTGATCCTGAACGGTTTGGCGCCGTCCGCTGACCGGGCAGGTCGGTCGCCGGTACGGACAGAATGACGGAAAAAGAAAAAGGGTAGCCAAGGCTACCCTTTTACTCGTACGCGATGAAGTCGCGGATCGATCAGTGCCGACCGTACTTCTTGCGCAGTGCCTCGATGGTCCGCAGCTGGGCAGCGGCCTCGGCGAGACGAGCGGCGGCGGAACCGTAATCGAATTCCGCGCCCTTCTCGTTCAGCGCCTTTTCCGCGGCCTTGACCGCAGCCTGAGCGGCGGCCTCGTCGAGGTCCTTGGCGCGCGTGGCGGTATCGGCGAGCACCTTCACCATGTTCGGCTGCACTTCGATGAAGCCGCCGGAGATGTAGAAGATTTCTTCGTCGCCACCCTGCTTGATCACCCGCACCGGACCCGGCTTGAGATCGGTCAGCAGAGGCGCGTGGCCCGGCAGGATCCCGATGTCGCCCAGGTTACCGTGAGCGACGACCATTTCCACCAGCCCCGAGAACAGCTCTTCTTCCGCGCTGACGATGTCGCAGTGGACTGTCATAGCCATACATATGCCTCGGTAATCGGCCTGGCCGGCCGAGGCCGGTCAGGCTGGATCGGCGCCCGCGAACGGGCGCGCCAGTTACAGTTTCTTGGCCTTCTCGATGGCTTCGTCGATGGTGCCAACCATGTAGAACGCCTGCTCCGGCAGGTGGTCGTAGTCACCATTGAGAATGCCCTGGAAGCCACGGATGGTTTCCTTGAGGGACACGTACTTGCCCGGAGCGCCGGTGAAGACCTCGGCCACGTGGAACGGCTGCGACAGGAAGCGCTGGATCTTACGCGCACGAGCAACGAGTTGCTTGTCCTGCTCGGACAGTTCGTCCATACCCAGGATGGCGATGATGTCCTTCAGTTCCTTGTAGCGCTGCAGCACGTACTGCACGCCGCGAGTCACTTCGTAGTGCTCCTGGCCAACTACCAGCGGGTCCAGCGAACGGCTGGTGGAGTCCAGCGGGTCCACGGCCGGGTAGATACCCAGGGAGGCGATGTCACGCGACAGTACGACGGTGGCGTCCAAGTGGGCGAAGGTGGTCGCCGGGCTCGGGTCGGTCAGGTCGTCCGCGGGAACGTATACGGCCTGGATCGAGGTGATCGAACCGGTCTTGGTGGAGGTGATGCGCTCCTGCAGAACGCCCATTTCCTCGGCCAGAGTCGGCTGATAACCCACCGCGGACGGCATACGCCCCAGCAGTGCCGACACTTCGGTACCGGCCAGGGTGTAACGGTAGATGTTGTCGATGAACAGCAGAACGTCGCGACCTTCCTCACGGAACTTCTCGGCCATGGTCAGGCCGGTCAGGGCAACGCGCAGACGGTTTCCCGGCGGCTCGTTCATCTGGCCGTACACCATCGCCACTTTGTCGAGAACGTTGGAGTCCTTCATCTCGTGGTAGAAGTCGTTACCCTCACGAGTACGCTCACCCACACCGGCGAACACGGACAGACCGCTGTGCGCCTTGGCGATGTTGTTGATCAGCTCCATCATGTTTACGGTCTTGCCGACACCGGCACCACCGAACAGACCAACCTTGCCGCCCTTGGCAAACGGGCAAACCAGGTCGATGACCTTGATGCCGGTTTCCAGCAGGTCGTTGCCGCCCGCCTGATCAGCGTAGCTCGGCGCCGCGCGGTGGATGCCCCACTGCTCGTCGCAGGCAACCGGACCAGCTTCGTCGATCGGCTCGCCGAGGACGTTCATGATGCGGCCCAGGGTGCCGGTACCGACCGGAACCTGGATGGCGTTGCCGGTGTTGTTGACGTCCAGACCGCGCTTGAGGCCTTCGGTCGAACCCATCGCGATGGTACGAACAACGCCGTCGCCCAGCTGCTGCTGGACTTCCAGGGTGGTCTCGGCGCCTTGTACTTTCAGCGCGTCATAGACGTTCGGCACCTGATCGCGCGGGAATTCCACGTCGATGACGGCGCCGATGATTTGAACGATACGTCCGCTACTCATGTTTGGTTCCTCTGAATATTTGAACCGTTCTTAAACCGCGGCAGCGCCGCCGACGATTTCCGAAATTTCCTGAGTGATCGCAGCCTGACGGGCCTTGTTGTAGACCAGTTGCAGGTCGCCGATCAGCTCCCCGGCGTTGTCGGTTGCGTTCTTCATGGCAATCATCCGCGCGGCCTGTTCGGCTGCGCCGTTCTCAACTACCGCCTGGTAGACCTGGGACTCGATGAAGCGCACCAGCAGGGCGTCCAGCAGCTGCTGGGCATCCGGCTCGTAGAGGTAGTCCCACTGACCTTTCTTGACCGGCTCGGCGCTCGCGTCTGCCGCCAAGGGCAGCAGCTGGTCGACCGTCGGCTTCTGGGTCATGGTGTTGATGAACTTGTTGGATGCCAGGTACAAGCGATCGATACGGCCTTCGTTGAAGCCGTCCAGCATGACCTTGACGCTACCGATCAGATCGTTGATCGACGGTGCTTCGCCGAGGTTGCCGATCGCCGCGACGACGTTACCGCCGAAGCTGCGGAAGAAGCTTGCGCCCTTGTTGCCGATCACGCACAGGTCGACCTCGACCCGCTGGTCGTGCCATTCCTTCATGCTCTTGATCAGGGCCTTGAACAGGTTGATGTTCAGGCCACCGCACAGACCACGATCGGTCGACACGACGATATAGCCGACACGCTTGACCGGACGCTCCACCATGAACGGATGACGGTATTCCGGGTTGGCATTGGCCAGATGGCCAATCACCTGCCGGATCCGCTCCGCGTAGGGACGGCTGGCAGCCATGCGCTGTTGTGCCTTGCGCATCTTGCTGACCGCCACCTTTTCCATGGCGCTGGTGATCTTCTGCGTGCTTTTGATGCTCGCAATCTTGCTGCGAATCTCTTTTGCGCCTGCCATTTGACACCTATCGGGTTAGCAGGCGGGAGCCTTGCGGCTCCCGCTGCGGCTTACCAGCTCTGCGTGGCCTTGAACTTCTCGATACCCGCCTTCAGGCCGGCGTCGATTTCGTCGTTGAAGTCGCCCTTCACGTTGATCTTCGCCATCAGATCGGCGAACTCGCGGTTGAAGAAGGCGATCAGGGCCTGCTCGAAGGCGCCAACCTTGGCCACTTCCACGTCCGCCAGGTAACCACGCTCGGCGGCATACAGGGACAGGGACATGTCGGCGATGGACATCGGCGCGTACTGCTTCTGCTTCATCAGCTCGGTGACGCGCTGACCATGCTCCAGCTGCTTGCGGGTCGCTTCGTCGAGGTCGGAAGCGAACTGTGCGAATGCGGCCAGTTCACGGTACTGAGCCAGTGCGGTACGGATACCCCCGGACAGCTTCTTGACGATCTTGGTCTGCGCGGCACCACCGACGCGGGATACCGAGATACCGGCGTTGACGGCCGGACGGATGCCTGCGTTGAACATGGCCGATTCCAGGAAGATCTGACCGTCGGTGATCGAAATCACGTTGGTCGGAACGAACGCGGAAACGTCGCCCGCCTGGGTTTCGATGATCGGCAGAGCGGTCAGGGAACCGGTCTTGCCAGTCACCGCACCGTTGGTAAACTTCTCGACATACTCCTCGGAAACGCGCGAAGCACGCTCCAGCAGACGGCTGTGGAGATAGAACACGTCGCCTGGGTAGGCTTCGCGTCCCGGCGGACGGCGCAGCAGCAGGGAGATCTGGCGGTAGGCCACAGCCTGCTTGGACAGGTCGTCATAGACGATCAGCGCGTCTTCGCCGCGGTCGCGGAAGTATTCACCCATGGTGCAGCCGGAGTACGGAGCCAGGTACTGCAGGGCCGCGGACTCGGACGCCGAAGCGGCAACGATGATGGTGTTGTGCAGCGCGCCGTGCTCTTCCAGCTTGCGTACCACGTTGGCGATGGTCGACTGCTTCTGACCGATGGCCACGTAGACGCAGCGGATACCGCTGTTGCGCTGGTTGATGATGGCGTCGATGGCCATCGCGGTCTTGCCGATCTGGCGGTCACCGATGATCAGCTCGCGCTGGCCACGGCCGACCGGGATCATGGCGTCGACCGACTTGTAGCCGGTCTGTACCGGCTGGTCGACTGACTTACGCCAGATCACACCCGGTGCCACTTTCTCGACCGCATCGGTCAGCTGGGCATTAATCGGGCCCTTGCCGTCGATCGGGTTACCCAGGGCATCGACCACGCGACCCAGCAGTTCCGGACCTACCGGAACTTCGAGGATACGGCCGGTGCACTTGGCGCTCATGCCTTCGGTCAGGCCCAGGTAGTTACCCAGAACCACGGCACCGACGGAGTCCTGCTCCAGGTTCAGTGCCATGCCGAAGATACCGCCAGGGAACTCGATCATCTCGCCGTACATGACGTCGGCCAGACCATAGATGCGTACGATACCGTCGGAAACGCTGACGACGGTGCCCTCGTTACGGGCTTGAGCGGCGACATCGGATTTCTCGATGCGCTGCTTGATGATTTCACTAATCTCGGAAGGATTCAGTTGCTGCATGCCATGACCCTCAAATCAGGATTTCAACGATTCGGCCAACTGGCTCAGTTTGCCGCGGACCGAACCGTCGACAACCACATCACCGGCGCGAATCAACACGCCGCCGATCAGCGCAGGGTTCACGACCTGCTGGAGGTTGACGGTACGATCTAGCCGCTTCGACAGGGCGGCAGCCAAAGTTTGGAGTTGCGCATTGCTGAGCTCGAAGGCGGTTTCAACCTCTGCCTCGAGCGTTTTCTCGGCTTGCGCCTTGATGTCCTCGTACAGCTCCCACACGGTCGGCAGGACCGTCAGGCGATCATTCTCGCCAAGGGTCTGGACGTAGTTGCGGAACGCTTCGTCGGCATCGTTGCCGAGCAGACGCACCAATTCCTGAACCTTGCTTGCGCTGGTCAGGCGGGGGTCGTTCAGCAACGCCGCGACTTCAGGGACTTCAACAGCGATGGCGGCCAGGTTCAGCATCTTCGACCAGGAATCGGTCTGTCCGGCCGCGCTGGCGAACTCGAAAGCGGCTTTCGCGTAAGGCCGAGCAAGCGTCTGGGTATTGATCATCGCTTGCCTCGCTTAGAGTTGGGAGGCCAGTTTTTCGACCAGCTCGTTGTGCACCTTGGCGTCCACCTGGGACTCCAGGATCTTCTCCGCACCGGCGACGGCCAGAGCCGCTACCTGACTGCGCAGTTGGTCCCTGGCACGGTTCACTTCCTGTTCGATCTCGGCGCGGGCACCGGCGACCAGACGCTCGCCTTCGACACGTGCCTGCTGCTTGGCTTCCTCGATGATCGAGTTGGCGTGCTTGTTCGCCTGCTCGAGAATCTGGGCAGCCTGCTCCTTGGTCTCACGCAGGGTGTTGGACACCTTGTCCTGAGCCAGCTTCAGGTCTTGCTGCGCACGGCCTGCCGCATCCAGCCCTTCGGCGATCTTCTTCTGGCGTGCGCTCATGGCAGCCGTGATCGGCGGCCAGACGAACTTCATGCAGAACCAGACGAAGATAGCGAAGGCGAGCGTTTGACCGAACAGCGTCAAGTTAATGTTCACAGCGATATACCTCGTGCTATCTCGTTCAACGCGGGAGTCATTCCACGGCGACGGGGTTCGCCCGGCGAACCCCATCTCAAACCGGAAAAATGATTAACCGGCGACAACGAAGATGAGGTACATCGCGATACCAACGCCGATCATCGGCACGGCGTCGAGCAGACCGGCCATCAGGAAGGTCTTGGTCTGCAGCTGCGGGGCCAGCTCAGGCTGACGCGCGGTGGATTCCAGCAGCTTGCCGCCCAGCAGGGCGAAGCCGATGCCAGTGCCCAGGGCACCCAGACCGATCATGATGGAGGCGGCGATGTAGACGAGTTCCATGTAAAGCTCCTGAAGCTAGGGGGGTTTAAGGTTTTTCGGTTAAAGCGTTGCGTTTTCAGTGATGTTCTTCATGGGCAGAGCTCAGGTACACCACCGTCAGTACCATGAAGATGAAGGCCTGAAGCGGGATCACCAGGATGTGGAAGATCGCCCAAGGCACATTCAGGGTCCACTGCACGTAGAACGGCAGCAGTGCGATGAGGATGAACACCACCTCACCGGCATACATGTTGCCGAACAGACGCAGTGCGAGGCTGAGCGGCTTGGTCAGCAGACCGAGGATTTCGAGGAACAGGTTGAACGGCACCAGCGACCAGTGGTTGAACGGGGTGAACGCCAGCTCCTTGCTGAAACCACCGAAACCCTTGACCTTGACGCTGTAGAACAGAATCAGGATGAACACGCCGAGCGACAGGCCGAAGGTGCCGTTGGGATCGGCGGTCGGCACGATCTTGAACGCCGGCAGGCCGAGCAGACCGGCGATGCCCGGAATGTAGTCGACCGGAATCCACTTCAGGCTGTTCATCAGGAACACCCAGACGAAGATGGTCAGCGCCAGCGGAGCGATCAGCGTATTGCGGCCGTGGAAGGTGTCCTTGACCACGCCTTCGACGAATTCCACGCACATCTCGACGAAATTCTGCAGCTTGCCCGGTACGCCGACGGTGGCAGCCTTGGCGGCGCTGCGAAACAGCAGGATGAACAGCGCGCCCATCAGCAGCGACCAGCCCAGGGTATCCAGGTGCACGGCCATGAAGCCCATGTCGCGCGCTTCGAGGCCGGTCTGGGCAATGGTCCAGGTCGCCTGGTCGAGGACGCTGCCATCAGCACGCTCGTAACCGGCCGGCAGCTTGCCGTAAGTCAGGTTTTGCAGGTGATGCTGGATATATTCAGCCGGTGTGCTCGCCATAAACGCCTCAAATGCTCAATGCTTCGGATTGTTTTTCATCAGCAGGAGTGCACTCGCGCCGACGCCCAGCACCAGCAGGTAGCCGGTGAACAGGGCAACCGGTTCGAGCGGTCTCACCCCCACAAACACCAGCGCAAAAATCGCTGCTGCCAGAATCTGTTTACCCATCTCGCCGGACCAGAAGGACTGGATGATCGCCCTGGTCGAGCGTGCACCAAAATAACGGAATGCCTTGTAGGCGAAGTACAGATTCGCCAACCAGGCGATCAGCCCACCGAGCAACGCCGAGTAACCGGCGACGATGCCGAAAACCATTCCACAAAGGACCGCGGCCATAAAGGTGGACATGGCCGAATCGAGCGTTTCGTCGTTACGTATGAGGTTTTTTGGCCGCCAGCGCTTGTCTGGCGGGCGCTAGCAGCTATTTAAAAGGGAGCTGACACCCCCTTCAGCTGCCCGGCGCGCGCCCGGTGTCGGCGCCGGACGTGGCGTCGTCGCTCGCGGTCTGGTCGATCGCGCTCTGGCGCGCGCCCGGGGCCAGGAGTTCGTCGACATCGCGCACGCGGTCGGGCCGGATGTCCTGGGGCAGGGCCTCGCTGCGCTCGACGTCCGGGCGCTCGCCGGTGCCGCTGGCGTCGCTGTCGCTTTCCAGTTCCGCCCGGCTCAGCGCGCCGGCGACGTCGCTGCCACTGTCGGAATTGCTGCTGGTGCCCAGCGCTTCCACACTGCTGCCTTCGGGTGCGGTGGGGAGGGGGACGCCGTCACCGTCGTCCACGGGGGTGTTCTGTGCCATGCTGTTCTCCTGTCGGGTGCCGCGTGCGGCGATGGCCCCACTGTGAAACATGCGGCACACCGCCCGCGTCGGGCCAGAGCGGGGCGGGGTGTAGGGCCTGTTCCCGCCATCGCCGCCGGTGGCACAGGCGCATCGGCCCGCTATGCGCCGCCCGGCGCGCGCGGGCGCCGGTTGACGAGCACGATGCCCAGCGCCACCAGCACCAGCGCCGCCACCAACCCCGGCGTCACGCGTTCGCCCAGCCAGAGCGCGCCGAACAGCAGCGCGAACACGGGCGTGAGGAACACGAAGGACGACATCTGGGTGGCGTTGTAGTGCGCCAGCATCCACATCCACGCCAGGTAGCTGGCAAAGGCACCGACCAGCGCCTGCAGCAGCAGCGACACCCAGGCGAACGCGCTGAGGTCGAACGACCAGCGCTCGCCGAGCGCCAGCGAGAGCAGCGGCAGCACCGCGGCACTCACCGCCACCTGGTAGAGCAGCTGCGTGGCCGGCGCGAGCCGCCCCACCGGCGTGCTGCGGATCACCACCGTGGTCAGGCCCCACATCAGCCCCGCTGCCAGGCCCAGCAGGTCGCCCAGCCAGGCGCGCGGCGCCTGCTGCGCGGCCGGGTGCCACAAGCCATCGCCGAGTGCCAGCGCCGCGCCCGCGAACGCCCCGGCCAGGCCCAGCCATTGCCAGCCCACCAGCCCTTCGCCCGGGACGAAGCGCGGCAGGATCAGCGCCACCCAGAACGGTGCGCAGTACAGCAGCACCGTCAGGCGCGAGGCCTGGGTGTACTGCAGGCCCAGGTAGACACAGGCGAATTCGCCGGCGAACAGCGCCCCCGCCAGCAACCCGCCCCACAGTGCCCCGCGCCCCGCACCGGGCGCGTGCCCTTCCCGGCCCAACGGTACGCCGCGCCAGAGGCACCACAGCAGCAGCGCCACGGTGGCGATGGCAAAGCGCACCGAGGCCTGGAAGATCGGCGCCATTTCCGCCACGGTCGCCTTCACCAGCACCTGCTGGAGACCCCAGAACATGCAGCAGGCGAGCAGGATGGCAATGGCCAGGGTATCGAGGTGGGGCTTGCGCGCCGTGGAGGAGGTCATCCACGGATTATCAAAGCGTGGCCGTGCCCGCTTCCTGGCGGCGATTTCCTACAGCCGCTGCGGCGTATGCGCAGCGTGCGCGTCTGCAACTGCGTGGCAACATGGCCCCTTACTCCGCCCCCTGCACCATGTTCGCGCGCCTTCACCCGCTCCTGATTCCGGCGGTGGCCCTGGCCTTCGCCGCTCCCGTTTGCGCCGCAACGGCCCCACCGCCGCTGCAGGCGGTCGCGCCCGTGCCGCACTTTGGCGCCGAGCCGGTCTCCGCGGAGGCGCGGCAGACCGCGCGCTGGGCATTGCGGTCGGGCGACAACGGGCGACGCGCGGTCGTGGTGGTCGACAAGAAGAACGCCAAGGCTTTTGTCTTCGACCCGCGCGGCACGCTGCAAGGCGCGGCGCCGGTGCTCCTGGGCTCGGCCATCGGGGACCACACGGTGCCCGGTGTCGGGGACAAGCCCTTGTCGCAGGTGCGGCCCGAGGAACGCACCACCCCAGCAGGCCGATTTCTTGCCGAAATGGGCGTGAACAGCCACGGCGAGGATGTGGTCTGGGTGGACTACGACGCGGCCGTCTCCATGCACCGCGTGCGTCCCAACGTGAAGGCCGAGCGGCGGCTTGAACGCCTGGCGAGCAAGACGCCGGCGGACAACCGAATTTCCTTCGGCTGCATCAACCTGCCGGTGCGCTTCTACGAAGACGTGCTGCGCCCGGCCGTGCGCAGCACCGGTGCGGTGATCTACGTGCTGCCAGAGACCCAGCCTGCCGCAGCGCTCTTCGGGGCACACCGCGCACCGGGCGCGGGCGCCCAGCGCACGCCATAAACGCACAGGGCGCCGTCCGACAGGTGCAGGCGTTGCAGGATGACCTGGGTTTCGCGCCGCGCCTTTAAGGTGGATTCCTGCCGAATGCGGGCCTTTTTGCTCCGCGTTCGCTGTACCCCATCCACCGAAACGACGATCCCAGGAGAATCCACATGACCGCATCCACCACCCTCAAGAGCCTGTTCGCCATCACCGGCATCGCCCTGGCCAGTGCCGCCGTTGCCCAGGTGCAGCCGCCGAACGAACAGAAGGGCACCTCGGCCGCGGCCGTCCCGGCCGCGCAGCAAAACGCCCAGACGCCTCCGCCGGCCAACAACACCACCCCGAACACCGCCGCCAGCGGTGCGAGCACCACCAGCTCCTCCGGCGCGGCGATGAATTCCAGCGACTCCTCGGGCAGCACGACGGCCCAGCGCCCGGCCCGCGCGGACCGCAATTGAGCCAACGGGCGGTTTGCACCCCACACGAGCCGGGCTGGTCCCGGCTTTTTCATGGCCGCAACGGAGCAGCCCAGCCGCCCAGCCCGGAGAGCGGACACCGATGCGCCGTGGCCCCACGGTACACTTCGCGCCTTCTGATGCATCAGGCCGAGCGCCGCTTTCACAGACCCCTCCATGGCCCTGACTACGGCGGCACAGCCCCGCGCCAGCTTTGACCTCAAGAGCGCCTCGCTGCCGGTGGTGGCCGTGGTGCTCAAGACCCCCGACGCCGCCGTGTTTGCCGCCGACCTGGCGGAGCGCCTGGCGGACGACCCCGGTTTCTTCGACCACGACGCCGTGCTGATCGACCTGGCGCAGGTGCGCGAGGCCGAATCGCCCCTCGACTTTCCCGCCCTCTGCGCGGCGCTGCGCGCACACCGCACGCTGCCCATCGCCGTGCGCGGCGGCAGCCCGGCGCAGATGGCCGCCGCCGCCGAAGCGGGCCTCGCTCCCGCACCGGACGCCGCCGCCCCGCGCGCCGAGGCCGCCCCGCGAGAGGTGGTCCGCGAAGTCGAGGTGGAGGTGGTGCGCGAAGTGCCAACGCCCGGCCCCGGCACCGTGGTGGTGGACAAGCCCCTGCGCTCGGGCCAGCAGGTGTACGCGCGCGGCGCCGACCTGGTGGTGCTGGCGGTGGTGAGCTTCGGCGCCGAGGTGATTGCCGACGGCAACATCCACGTCTACGCCCCGCTGCGCGGCCGCGCCATTGCCGGGGCTCGCGGCAACACCGAAGCGCGCATTTTTTCGACCTGCCTGGAGCCGCAACTGGTCTCCATCGCGGGCATCTACCGCACCACCGAGACCGAGTTGCCCGCCGACGTGCGCGGCAAACCGGCCCAGGTGCGGCTCGACGGCGAGAAGCTCCTCATCGAACCGCTTGCCTGATCCCTCTCCATCAACCCCACAGAGAACCAGCAACACATGGCCAAAATCGTCGTCGTGACCTCCGGCAAGGGTGGCGTGGGCAAGACCACCACCAGCGCCGCCTTTGCTTCCGGCCTCGCCCTGCGCGGCCACAAGACCGCCGTGATCGACTTCGACGTCGGCCTGCGCAACCTCGACCTCATCATGGGCTGCGAGCGCCGTGTGGTCTACGACCTGATCAACGTCATCCAGGGCGAAGCC